>APMI01007981.1_pt1 | contig 18242 bp, 9 predicted proteins | sample 667938 | NCBI WGS metagenome assembly APMI01 (sample SAMN01084076, study PRJNA167559) | wastewater metagenome | biome: Wastewater | place: Denmark: Ejby Moelle, Odense | collected 2011-11-28 | reverse complement strand
TGCCGTCCGTGGCGACGTGCCCTGATTGCGGTGGGCGCTCGTCGGGCACCAGGCGGTGTGCCCGGTGCCACGCGCACCATGGCACCCTGCAAGCGTCGCTTCGGACGATCGGCGTCTTGGGGCGAAAGCACATCCCCGCGGCGTACAAGCGGTCCAGCGAGTGCCAGCGACGGGCGCTGCTCGCGGGTCTCCTCGACACCGACGGAACCGTGACCAACTCGGGATGCGTGCAGTTGACCAACACCAGTGCGGCTTTGGCCAACGACGCCTATGAGCTCATCGTGTCGCTCGGCTACCGGTGCACCATCCGCCCCAAGCGCGTGCAGGGGCGGTCGGAGGACACGAGCACCGCATACACGCTCACGTTTAGTTCGGACGAGGACGTTTTCGGACTGGAACGCAAGCGGCTGCTGCACAAGGATCGCCGATCGCGCCAGTTCCAGCGCCGCAACACCCGCTTCATCACTGCGGTTCGGCCGGTGGAGTCCGTGCCGGTGCGCTGTATCCAGGTGGATTCGGAGGACCACCTTTACCTGGCCGGGCGTGGCATGACGCCCACGCACAACTCGACCCTGGCTTTGGATTTTGCGCGGGCGGCGGCAATCAAATACAACCAGGCGACCGTGGTCTTCTCGCTGGAAATGAGCCGCTCGGAGATCACGATGCGGCTGATCTCCGCGGAGGCGGGCATCAACCTGCAGAAGATCCGCCGGGGCAAGCTCGAGGACCGGGACTGGGAGAAGCTGGCGCGGCTGGCGAGCGAGTTCGACGCGGCGCCGCTCTTCATCGACGATTCCCCGAATATGTCGCTGATGGAGATCCGGGCGAAGTGCCGGCGACTCAAGCAGCGCAATAACCTGCGCCTCGTGATCATCGACTATCTGCAGCTGATGACGTCCGGCAAGAAGGTGGAGAGTCGCCAGCAGGAGGTGTCGGAGTTTTCCCGTGCGTTGAAGCTGTTGGCCAAGGAGCTTGAGGTGCCGGTGGTGGCGCTGTCCCAGCTCAACCGAGGTCCCGAGCAGCGCACCGACAAGAAGCCGCAGGTCAGTGACTTGCGTGAGTCGGGATGCTTGACGGCGGAGACACGGCTGTTGCGGGCGGACACCGGCGCCGAGGTCAGCATCGGCGAACTGGTGGCGACCGGCGCGCGCGATGTGCCGGTGTGGGCGCTGGACTCCTCGCTGCGCTATGTGCCGCGGCTGCTCACGCATGCCTTCCCGACCGCGACCCGGCCGGTGTTCCGGTTGACGACGGCGAGCGGGCGCACGGTGCGGGCGACGGCGAATCACCCGTTCCTGACGTACCAGGGCTGGACCCCGCTGGGGGAGTTGGCCGTCGGGCAGCAGATCGCGGTGCCGCGGCACGTGTCGGCGCCGAGCGAGGTCGACGTGAGTTGGGAGGACGCCGATGTCGAAGCGGCGGCCCAGGTGTGTGCGGGGATGCCGGATGCCGTCGTGCCGTCGGCGGTGTGTGCGTTGCCCAAGCGTCAGATTGCGGTGTTCCTCCGGGCGTTCTTCACCGCCGCCGGTGGGGTGATGCTGCCGGCGCAGGAGGCCGGTGGGCAGATCTTCTGCTTCGCCGATACGCGCGGGCTGCTGGACCGGGTCGCGCTGCTGCTGCTGCGGTTCGGGATCACGGGGCGCATCGTCGGCGACGACACGGGCTGGATGTTGGACATCGTCGACCTGGATTGTCAGCGACGGTTCCTGCAGGAGATCGGCATTCGTGGCGAGGCGGAGGCGGACGCGGTCCGGATGCTCAGCATCGTGCGGGCGGCGACCGCGGTCCCGTCGCCGGTCGGTGGCGGTCCGGGGGGTGGGTCCGGTACGTCGGTGGCGGCGGACGCTGCGTCCGATTCCCCGTGGGGCCTGGTGGCGGCGGCGCTGGCCGACGAGCCTTCGCCGAACGGAGTGCTTGCAGAAGTTGCCGGCCACCTCGACGCCGGGGGACTCGACTTGTCGGCCGTGAACGACGTGCTGTGGGACACCGTGGTGGCGATGGAGCCGGCGGGGGTCGAGGAGGTGTACGACGCGACGGTGCTCGGGGCGCACAACTTCGTGGCCAACGGGATCGCCGTGCACAACTCGATCGAGCAGGACGCCGACATGGTGATGCTGCTACACCGGGAATCCATGTACGAACAGGACAGCCCCCGCGAAGGCGAGGCCGACATCATCGTTGCCAAGCACCGTAACGGCCCCACGAAGACCATCACGGTGGCCTTCCAGGGCCATTACAGCCGCTTCACCAACATGGCCACCACGTACTGATGTTGCGCTCTGCTGTCGATGTCGAGATGCACTGAAGTCTGAAATCTGAGGCGTTGATTTCAGAAATTTGGTGACGTTATGCAGGTCGGGCGTGTCGCATAAGATTTTTATGCGTGGGTGATGGTTTTTCGCCTGGGCCTCCCGCGCGTCAGGGGGTCGTGACGCAGCGCGGGCCGGCCAGTGGACACCGATCCGGGGTCCGGTCGGCCATTGCGGAGTCCCTGAGGCCCCTCATCATCATGGACGGCGCGGCGGAGTTCAGGGCAGCTCGGGGTAGCGAGCCAGAAGCCAGCGTCGCCTTGCGAGCTGGTTCTCAAGGTAGATGCGGTCCTCACCGGCGGGCTTTGGCGTCTGGTCCAGCACCGCCACGAGGTCGCTGATCTCGGCGGTGAGGCGCCTGCGCGCCAACTGGTACTTCTCTTGGCAGAGGCGATGGTGGAAGAGCGGGGGGCGGCCTCTGCCCTCCGGCCATTCACACAACTCCGGGCACTCCGGGTTCATGCATCGGGTCGTCGTCTTCGGTTGCAGGCAGACGCGCAGATCGTCGATGACGGTGCCTAGCGACGCGCCGCTGCCGCGCCGCTGTCGGAGCACCGAATAGCTTGGTCTCATGTGGCCACCGGTGGAGCGCGACCGTGGCTCTCTCGTCGTGGGGGTTGGTAGCCCGCCAGTTGGGGCGGGGTGGTCAGCTCCGCCCGGTGCTTGGTTCGCTGGCAACAAACTACCCCCCTTTTCGGTCGCATATCGGTGCTCAGTCACAAAAAGCCCGTAGTGTCGTGACCAGCGCGAGCGTCGGCATGAGTCGCCCGATCGCCCTTCATGGCAGGTCAGAACGGGGTGGCACCTTCGCATAAGTATGCATCCGGCTCCGGATGGTGTTGCTGGGCCTGATCAGGCAACCTACGGGCAATATCTTGTAGGTTCGGGGTCGGTGAGACTACGCTGCGACGCAGGGATCGATGGCTTGCCCCTCCTGGGCAGCAGTGAGGGCGCACCAGCTGCAACTGGTACGCCCTCGGCGACGGTCCCGATGAAGTCTGTCGAGAAAACGAAGGTGCCGTCCGCGTGAGCGAGTCTATTTCGCATGCCCGGAAGCGGCCAGTTCCTGTGGTCCTCCTGCCCGACCAAGAGACCGAGTGGGTGTTCGATCTGGGGGATGGGCTGGAGGTATGGCCCTGGAGCGAGCCGCCAGACGTGCTCTTGCTGTGCCGCACGCGCACCCCGAAGGTGAAGGCTCGGTCCCGCAACGTGCCCGTGTACGCCTACTCGACGACGACCCGCTCGCACTTGCGTCTCGAGTCTGGACTCGAGCACGACTTGGTCCGAGAGCTCGACCGGCGGAGCGACGTGACGTGGTTGGTGCCTCAGCCGTGCCGATTGCGGCTACCCGCGAGGCGGGCAGGACGCCGCCTGGAGCATGTGCCGGACCTGCTCAGCCAGCACAGTGACGGCAGCGTGTGCCTGTGGGATGCGCGGGCATCGGATGGCCAGGACGGCGACTTCCTGCTCAAGGTCCGCCTTGCTGCCGAGGCATGCGGGCAGGTCGGCTGGCGACACGAGGCCTTCATCGAGCTGGCCCCCACTCGGCGCACCAACCTCATGTGGATTTCGGGATTCCGTCGCCAGATGCCCTGGCATGCGGCGGCCTGGCAGTTCCTCGTGGAGGCTATGCCAGCCGAGGTCACCGTCGGCGATGTTCTCGCATTGGATGCCGGCGGCGGACACGTCATCTCGACGATGTGGCATGCCATCTGGGCTGGGCAGCTCGAGTGTGACCTCGACCGGCCGATCACCCGCGCGACGCCGCTCCATCTCCGAGCCGACGCGCCGGGGTCGCTGTGAGCAAGGCCGTCGAACTCTTCGTCGGGGCTCGCATTCTGACCACGTTCGGCCCCGTCGTCGTCGTCGAGCTCGGCCGCCACGGCCCGACCGTCAAGGACGCGCTCGGCGATGACCATTTCATCCGTGCTGACCAACTCGCAGTGACCAGTTTCGGGGATCGTCGACGCCGCCTACGAGAAACGCTCGGTCGCGATCAGCTCGAACCTGCACCCTTCGGGGTTCGATGAGCTGATGCCCAAAACGCTGGCCACCGCCACCGTCGACCGGTTACTCCACCACGCCCACGTCTGCCAGACCAGCGGCGACAGCGTCCGACTCACCCAAGCACTCACCGGACGCGGGGTGAGCCCGTTGAGCTAAACCACTCTGGCCGGTGGTGGCCGCAGCCCCCTGGGCAGATCCCATGGCCACCACCGGGCAGTTCTCATGACCGTCAGCGGGCAGGTTTCATGTCCGCCACTGGGCAGTTCCTACTGGCCCTTGACACAACGGCGGCTATCCGCCCCCGCCCCCGGCTGCGCCGCAGCCGGCGCTCACGAAGCCGACTTCGGGGGGCGCCGGCGTCGCAAAACGATGAGGCAACGCCGCCAGGAATCCTACGCAGACCTTGCTGCCAAAGGTCATCCGCAAGCCGCACCGGGCAGTGGCGCACCTCCGCGAGCATCCTGACTGGCTCCCGCAGCAACAGCAGCGCCGCTGCCTGCTGATTGCCCATGCGCTCGTCACAGCTGCTCTTGCGCGCGGCTGGAAGGTCACCCCAGAACGTACGAGCGCCCAGTCGAGGCCTTCTGCTGCGTCGGAAGGCGAGTCCGGTAGCAGCCGATCTCGGAATATCTTGCGGTGCCTCTCGTTCCAGGCCATCTCGTTTGCCTAGCATCAGAGGACGCGCGGAGCGCCACCGTGACCCCGATAGGTTCGGTTGCTGGCGCGGAGCAGGCATAGAAGCGGGGGTAGAGGCGTCATGAAGACAGTCAACTGGCGGAACGACCAGGAATTAGTCGAGAAGTTGACCGAGCTGTTCACGGCAGCGATCGGTGCATACGAGGCCAATCCGAATCTGATCGCCGAGCATGCGAATCTCGAGCAGTCGATTCGGGTCGGCGGCTACGCAAACCGCACTCTATTGGAACTGGTCCAGAACGCCGCGGACGCCATTGCGGGAGGGGCCAGAGGTACGCGTGGCCGCGTCGAGATCGTCCTCGATCGTGCGCGTAACGTCCTCTACTGCGCCAACGAAGGTGCACCGTTCGATGCCGCTGGACTGACTGCGCTGATGCACGCGCATCTAAGCGCGAAGCACGGCGACGAGATCGGCCGCTTCGGACTCGGTTTCAAGTCGGTGCTCGCTGTCACAGAGCGCCCACAGATTTTCAGCCGCTCGGTCTCGTTCGAGTTCAGCTCATCCCAGGCGCTGGCCAAGCTCCGCCCCCTCGCCAGGGGCGGGAAGATCCCCGTGCTCCGGGCGGCCACTCTCATCGACGATCCCGCTTCTCGTGTCGCCGAGGACCCGATTCTCCGAGATTTGTGCTCGTGGGCTTCCACAGTGGTCCGACTCCCCGACGTTTCGAAGACACAGCGTCTTCACGACGAGATCGAAACCTTCCGCTCCGAGTTCCTCCTCTTCGTCGGCACTGTGAGCGAGGTTCGTCTGCGCGTGGTGGGGGGCGAGAGGTCGTACGACCGAGTGCACGCCTCGCGCGCCCTCGCTTCAAACCGCCTGAGCATCGAATCGCCTGACGGCGCGGGCAGCACGTGGCTCGTCGCGACGGACATGTTCTTGCCCAGCATCGAGGCTCGCCGGGAGGTCGGCGAAGCGGTGGCTCGCGAACGGATCAAGCTCACGGTCGCGGTCCCCGAGGAGCGCTCAACCTGTCCCATCGGCCAGTTCTGGTCGTACTTCCCGCTACAGGACAAGACGAGCGCTTCGGCGCTTTTCAACGCCCCCTGGAGCGTCAACGACGACCGGACCACCCTTCTGCAAAACGCCTATAACCGAGAGATCGCCCTCCGGATGGCGACGATGTTCGTGGACCTGATGCCCGAACTATCGACCGCCGAGGATCCTGCCGCTCACTTCGACTTCTTGCCTGCTCGTGGCCGGGAGACCCTCTCCTTCGGGGACCGGCTCATGACGGCGCATGCGCCGCCGCTCGCAGCGTCGCACCAGGTGATCCCAGATGCACATGGTCGACTCCGACAGCCTGCCGACCTGATTCCACTCGACTTCGGTGACACAGCGACGTACGAGATCGGGCACCCGTTCCTGCGCGCGTGGTCGGCTGACTGTCCGGACCAGCCGGTGCCGCACTGGAGCTGCTATGCCAACGACACCCGCAGGACGCGACTACGTGCGCTCTTCGTGGCCCAGTTCCTTGCTCCCGGAGAGGAGATGACGCCACGCGAGGAGGCGCGTCTCCTGCCGCTGGTGCGAACCACGGGCGTTCGCTCCTGGCTACGAGCCTGGGCCGAGTCCGGCATGGCCGGAGCGTCCCGCGCCCTGACAGTGGTGGCGGACCGGATCGACAAGCACCCCGAGCTGGGCGACACCCATATCATTCCCACGACGGCTGGCCTCAAGGCGCCGCGGGACCGTGATCACGTCTTCCTTCGGCCGGTCGATGACATCAGCCTTGCGGAGGCCGCGTTCGTCGACCCGATGTTCCTGGCGCTCGGCGGCGTCGAACGCCTGCTTAAGCGACTGCTCTTCCGTGAGCTCGACCCGCACGTCGTCTTCGAAAGGAGACTGGACGGTCTTGGGGCAGAGTCCTCAGATGAAGATGCCCAACGATTCTGGGACTCAGTCGACGGCGTGGATCCGGCACGTGCGGCCGAGATGATGTTCAAGCGGCGGGAGCAGGACATACCGGTGCCCGTTGTGGGAGGCGGTTGGGCACCGGCCTCCGAGGTGATCGACGTTCCGGCGCTGACGGGCACGACGACGCCGGTGCTCGATCACGAGCGCTGTGCACCCAAGCTCGCGCACGCTGCTGGGGTGGTTCACAAGGTCGTCCCCAAGTTTCCCCTGGAGGGTGAGGCCGAGGCTGCGCGTTATGAGGCGGCGGCGCTGGAGGTGTTCAATTCCTCGCTGGCGCCCGGCGAACTGGCCGCCGCCCGTGTCGAATTCGACCAGTTCGCGGGGCCCGGACCGGTTTCGATCCTCGTCAAGCTCGCGGAGGCGGGAGTCGACGCCAGGGTCGTCATGGAGTGGACGTCCGCGCTGGCAGCAGATTCGCCGGCGCGCTGGTGGACCGCCGAGGATGTGTCCGCCCAGAGGACACGCACCGTGCCCTCCCCAGCGAGCTGGGCGATCCGGGAATTCGGACAGGTCTCGTCGAACGAGGGCCCGAGGCGTCCGTCGGATGTCGTTTCGGCCTCGATGGTCCGGTACGAAGGTCTGCTTCCCCTCTGTCGGGCGCCGAGAGCCTTGGAGGAGTTGCTCGACCTGCCTCGAGAACTCGCCGATGTGCCCGCGCCCCTCTTGGGACAGGCGCTCGACCGCGAGGTGTTCACGAAGAACTACCCCGACGATGTGCTGGCCGGGTTCGTCCTTGCCGCCGCCCGGGCGATGGAGGCCACGGGGCTCCATCCGGTCCACGTCCCGGCGAGGACTGGGCGCGCGATCGAACGGCAACGCGCGGCGAACGTCTACCTCGCCACGACGGACGACCAGGAGCGCGAGCTGGCCAGACGACAGCGTCCCTACCTGCGGGTGGCCCCTGAACTCGCCGAAGAGTCCGCCCGCCTCTGCGGTTGCAAAAAGTTCGAGGACAGCTTCTCGTTCACGACCATTGTCGAAGGCGAGCAGGACCCTGAACTGCTGTTCGACCTCTTCCCCGGCCTCAAGTCCAACTGGGCCGTCGACCAAGAGAGGCTTCGGGGCGTCGCGGTGACCCGCGCGCTCAGCATCACGAAGCGCGTGACCACCGAAGACGGCGTCGAAGACCAGGCTCTGGAGCACTTGGTCAGGTCAAGCGCAAGCGTGGTCGTGCCGAAGTCGCTGTCGGAGAAGCAGCTCCTTTCGCGCTTGAACGTCATCCTGGACATGCGCCTGTCGAACCAAGCCCTGGAGGACGTCCAGAAGGTCGCCGTCGACCAGATGCTGGAGCGCGCGCGGCAGGACGCGCGGGCGGCGGCGACGGACGCGGACCGTCTCGACATCTTCTTCGGAGAAGACACGCTCCGGGAGCGCCTCCCCAATGGCCTGTGGTCGGCGCTCGAGGCGCAGGGGCTCCTCGACAAGGACACGAGCGTCGCGGAGCTCTTCCTCGTCGTCTATGGCAGCGACTCCGTCAAGGAGTTGCGCGACCAATTTGTGCAGGAGGGATTCGAGGACGTTCCCGGCGAGTGGGCCGGCGGCGGCAAAACGGTCGACTGGCTGCGAAAGATGGGCTTCGCCTCCCGCTTCGCTGGACGCCCCGCCGATCGTCAGCCTGACCAGTTCCTCGTGCCTGGCGCCGTCCGCCTCCGCGATCTGCACCATTTCCAGAAGGGGATCAGCGAGCAGTTGCGTCAGGTCCTCACCGCCCGGACCTCGGATGGCCACGCCCAGAAGGGCATGGTCGAGCTGCCGACTGGCGCGGGGAAGACCCGGGTCACGGTGGAGACGCTGCTCAAGCTATTCAAGGACGACGTGCTGCACGGCACCGTGCTGTGGATAGCCCAATCCGTCGAGCTGTGTGAGCAGGCCGTACAGACGTTCGGGCTTGTCTGGAGACACCTCGCCGACGAACGGCCGCTGGCGGTCGGCCGGCTGTGGTCCACCAACACGGTCCGGGAGCCGGACACGGAGTTCAGCGTCGTCGTGGCCACGGACGCGAAGCTCGCGGCCGTTCTCGACGAGCCCGAGTACGAATGGCTCCGGTCCCCGTGCGCCGTGTTCGTCGACGAAGCGCACCGAACGGGTGGATCGACGCGCTACACGGAGCTCTTCCGTCGGTTGGGCGTCGACGGCCGCAGCTGGGAGCGGCCTCTCGTGGGTTTGTCGGCCACTCCGTTCAAGGGCAGGGTCACGGACAGCGACGCCACCAAGGAACTCGCCGCGCGGTTCGACCACCGACGGATGACGGCGTTCGAGGACGACGCCTACCGCGAGTTGCAGAAGATCGGGGTCCTCGCCAAGGTGCGGCACGTGGTGCTCGAAGGTGTCTCCTGTGCACTGACGGACGCAGAGGAGCAACAGATTCGCGACACCCGGCTTGTCCAGCGCGAGGTGCTCGAGAAGCTGGGCCGAGACCAGCATCGCCTGCGGATCCTTGTCGACCACATCCTCTCCTCGGACCCGGACTGGCCAGTGCTGGTTTTCACTCCCAGCGTGCTGTCGGCGCAGGTGCTGGCCGCGACGCTGCGCTACCGGGGCGCAGCGGCGGCCGCCGTGAGCGGCCAGACCGGTCGCCAGGCGCGCGACACCATCGACGCCTTCAAGAAGGGCGAGCTCCGGGTGCTCGCGAACTGCGACCTTCTCGTCCAGGGCTTCGACGCCCCCGGCGTCCGGGCGCTCTACATCGCGCGGCCCACGTTCAGTCCGAGCTCCTACATCCAGATGGCGGGGCGCGGCCTGCGCGGGCCGGAGAACGGCGGCAAGGAGGAGTGCCTCATCGTCGACGTCGCAGACAACTTCGGGGCGGCCAACGACTTCCTCGGATATCACGACTACAAGGACCTTTGGAAGGTGCAGCAAGGATGATCCTCGTTCCTGCGCTGAAGGACATCGAGTCGCTTAGCAAGAGTTCGGCCGAGACGCGGTTCGCGCAGCTCCTGCAGCGCACCGACGCGCCGGACGACGCCGTGGCGTTCCACTCCGTCAAACTGAGGAGCCACGACGTCAAGCAGCAGGCGGAGGTCGACTTCGTCGTCTATTGGCGCGGCGTCGTCATCCTCGTCGAGGTGAAGGGCGGCGGCGTCCGCAAGTACGAGGGCAAGTGGTGGAGCGTCGACCGGCGCGGGGACTGGCATGAGCTCCGTGAGTCGCCCATGGAGCAGGCACGCGGTGGGATGTACGCGCTGAAGGACATCCTGCGCCAGGACGGGCTCGGCTGGTTCCCTGCGGAAGCCGTCGTGTTCACGCCCGACATCGAGGCACCCCCGACGAACCTGGAGTGGCAGGCCTCCCACTGGTGGGCGCAGGATGCCGCAACCGTGGAGGGCCTGACGGCGGCGCTCGACCGCGTCGCCGCGGAGGGCCGCCCGGCGCCCCCGCGTGTGTCCGTGGCCGGGGCGAGACAGCTGCGCGACCGCCTCTACGGCCAGTTCACCCGGATGCCCGTGGTGGACATCCATCGCGGCGCGGTCCTCGAGGAGCAGGTCGTCGCGACGAAGGGCCAGGCCAGGGTGCTCGCCGGGCTGGCCGACAATCCCCGCCTGCTCGTGTACGGAGGGGCCGGCACCGGCAAGTCGCTGATCCTCGCCGAGGCTGCGCGCCAGGAGGCGCAGCGGGGTCGCAGCGTTCTGATCACGTACCGCTCGCCTGAGCTGACCCGCTTCTTCCGGCCTTTGGTGGAGGGGTTCGGCATCGACCTCACGCCCTTCTCGGACCTGGCGCAGGGCCGTTCGTACGAGGCGATCTTCGTCGATGAAGCGCAGGATCTCATGAACGCCCAGGGCATGGATGCCTTCGACAAGGCGGTCGAGGGCGGCCGAGCGCACGGCAGGTGGCGCATGTTCCTGGACCCGAACAACCAGGCGCACGTGGACGGCGAGTTCGACCCGGAGGTGCACGAACTCGTGCGGTCCGAGGGGGCGTCGTTCACCTTGGGCACCAACGTGCGCAACACGAAGGCCATCGTGCACGTCGTGCAGGAGTACCTGCGCGCCGACGTCGGAGACCCAGGCATCGTCGCGGGTGAGGCGGTTGAGTGGCTGTCCTTGGATGACGGGACCGACCCCGTCGCTGCCGCCGAGGCAAAGGCGTTGGACCTGTGTTCCCAGGGTGCTCGCAAGGAGCAGATCTGGATCCTCGACGTGAGCTCCGCGGAGGCCCCGTTCGCCTCGCCGAAGGGCCTAACCCTGACGAGTCCCCGGTTCGCGAAGGGTCTCGAGGCGGAACACGTCATCGTGTGCGGGCTGCCCGGCGTTTACGACGATCGGGCGACGGCGGCTTTCTACGTTGGCGTGACCAGGGCCCGCGTGGCCCTGCACATCCTTGCGTCGAAGGCGGACCGGAGGGCGCTCAAGGGGCTGCTCAAGCCGCTGGAGCAGCGATGACGTTCACGCCGCTGCAGGAAGAAGCACTCGCACATCTGCGCTCGGCGTACGTCGGCCCGGAGGGCGGGCCCACCGAGACCAGCCTGAACCAGCCCCACAGGCAGTACGTCGTGGGCATACTCTTCCCTATCGAGCTCGGGCGCGGAGAACCGACCTCCGCCAATGCCGCGGGCGAGGACGACCTCGCTGCGTCGGCCGACGTCGAGGAGGGGGACGTCGAAGAAGGCGGTACGGACGTCCCACTCGCCGAGGACTGGCGCCCCTCGTCGGTCGCGGTCAGCTTCGTCGTCGACTCTCCGATCGTGGACGTTGACCTCGGCTGCGGCACGTACGAGCAGGTGCGCGGCGACGGCCCACCGCGATGGACGCGAACGCCACATGAGCTGTCCGGCCTGACGCTCAGCCGCAACGCCCCGCCGTTGCAGGAGACCGTCGGGCGCGTCCCGATCCAGATCGGTGCGCGCTGGCGGGAGTACGGCGACGCCTGGCTAGTCACCGTCCACGTCCGGGTCACGGCGCAGAGCACGGGTGACGCGCGCGAGGACATCCCGCTCATGCTCTTCCAGGTCGCGCTGACGGTCCGGGCCGTCGGCGGCTCACGCTTTCTCGAGTACGACACGACGCGCCGCTTCGACACCGATCCCGAGGCCGCCGAGATCCGCCTGCGCTATCGCGAGCGCAAGGTATTCGCCGTCGGCCACGGCATGGCCTCGGACTGGGAGATCGAGGACGGTCGGTGCACCAAGGTCTGGCTGACCGCCGTCCCCGCGTTCGTCGTCCCCGCCGTGGAGACGACCGCCTTCAAGGACGGCGCGCCGGAAGCCGCAGCCCTCGATCTGCTCACCCTCGCCTCCCTCGAGTCCGACCCCGACCCGGCTCTGGAGGCACTGGACGCGTTCGTCGAGGCGTTCGCCGACTGGGTTGCAAAGCAACGCGATCGGGTGGCTGGCTTCGGGGAGCAGCAGCGCGAGGTCGCCGACCGCATCGTCAGGCGGTCGGAGCGCGCAGTCGAGCGCATGCGCGACGGCGTCCAGGCGCTCCGTGACGAGCGCGTCCCCCACATACGGCGCGCGTTCGCCCTAGGCATGGCAGCGATGGAACTGCAGATGCAGCAGAGCAACAAGGTGAACGACCGATCCGGACCCTCTAGGTGGCGCCCGTTCCAGCTCGGGTTCCTCCTCATCGCGGTCGCGTCGACGCTCGACCCCGACCATGACGACCGAGAGCTCGTCGACCTCATCTGGTTCCCCACCGGTGGCGGCAAGACCGAGGCATACCTCGGGCTCGCGGCTGTCGAGATCTTCCGACGCCGCCTCGCCTATGGGGCGAGCGGCGGCGGCACCGCCGTCATCACGCGCTACACACTGCGCCTACTGACGTCGCAGCAGTTCCAGCGGGCGGCGGCGCTCATCTGCGCCATGGAGCTAATGCGCCGGGACGACCCCCGCGTGCGAGGGCTGGCGCCCTTCTCGATCGGGCTGTGGGTCGGCAACGACGTCACCCCGGGCAGCCACACGGGAGCGCTCCAGAGTTGGGAGCGGCTTCTCAAGGCCAAACGCCCCGAGGAGGCGTTCAGCTTCCAAGTGGAAAGCTGCCCGTGGTGCCAGACTCCGAGCCTCCCCGAGAGGCAGGGGAAGCCCGCCGAGTACGGCGCACGGCGGGACGGCAACCAGGTCGTTTTCCACTGCGTAGACCCCAACTGCCCCTTCTTCGAGGGGCTTCCACTCCAGGTGGTCGACGAGGGTCTGTACGAGGAACCGCCGACGATCCTGCTGGCGACGGTCGACAAGTTTGCCCGTCTGCAGTTCGAGCCCCGGGCCGGGCGGCTGCTCGGGCTACAGACGCCCTTCGTGCAGCCGTCACTGATCATCCAGGACGAGCTGCACCTGCTCTCGGGACCACTCGGCACGACGGTCGCCGTTTTCGACGCCGTGCTTCAGGTGCTTCTCGGGTCGGCCGGCAACCGCCCGAAGATCGTCGCGTCGACCGCGACGATCCGAGCCGCCGCGGAGCAGGTCCGCGGCCTGTATGGTCGGCCCGTCGACCTCTACCCGCCCGCCGGGCTGGACGACGACCGGACGTTCTTCTCCGTCCCGGCGGGCAGCGGTGAGGGGCGCCTATACACGGGCCTCATGCCGCAATCGATCCCGCAGGCGACCGCGGTCGTCTCCGCGACGACGCCGCTGCTGGAGCTCGCCGAGGTCACACACTCGGGTGCCGACCGGGACGCCTACTGGACTGTCGTCATGTACCACAACAGCCTCCGTGAGCTCGGCCGCAGCAACACGTTGGTCGCCGACGACGTCGACGCGCGCCTGGATACCCGCGCTTCGCGGCTCGGCATCGCATACCGGCCCATCTCGGCGTCGCGGGTCCTCGAGCTGACGAGCCGACGCAAGGCGGAGGAGCTGCCGAGGGATCTCCGCGCCCTGCGTCGACGCGTGGACGAGTCCGCCGATGCCATCGACGTCGTGCTGTCGTCGAACATGCTCTCCGTCGGCATCGACATCCCGCGGCTCGCGGTCATGCTGATGGTCGGTCAGCCGAAGACGACGTCGGAATACATCCAATCCACCAGCCGCGTCGGTCGCGGCGACACGCGCGGCCTCGTCGTCACCCTGTTCCGCGCCAACCGGGCTCGGGACCGCTCGCACTTCGAGACCTTCCGGGCCTATCACGAGGCGCTCTACCGCAGCGTCGAGCCGACGAGTGTCACCCCCTGGTCGCTCGCCTCTCGCGAGCGCTCGCTGGCGGGCGCCTTCATCGCGCTGGTCCGCCAGGCGATTCCCGCGCTCGCCCCCAACGATGCGGCCGGCGAGCTGGATCCGGCCGATCCGTCGACGGACAGGGCCGTCTCGGCGCTGATCCAGCGGTTCCTGGCCGTCGTCGAGAACGCAGACGGCGTCGAACGGGACGAGACGGAGGAACAGCTGCGAATCTTGCGGCAGAGGTGGCAGGTACGGGCCGCTGAGGCGCGCGCTTCCGGCGAGCGGCTCTCGTACGAGAAGCGGGGCCACAACCCGGCAGGGGCGCTGGTGCGTCGTTTCGGCGAGCCTGGGTCCGAGTGGCTGGTCGGCGATTCCATGCGTTCAGTGGACCCCAACGTGACCGTCGAGGTCCGCGAGCCGTTCGAGGAGGTTTCCCGTGGATAGCATCCATCACGAGCTGCGTCTTCCCGAGACGATCAGCCCCTTCGGGGTCGGCGCCATCACCGACATCCGCGGCGAGTCCCTCATCGCGCCGGACACCTCGTGGTGGGACCTGGCGCGCTCTCCGGAGGTGCACTGCACACGACTCATGGAGCGGCTCGGTGCAGGGGTCCTGCGTGAGGCGCCCACCAACCCTGGTTGGGCAGCCCCGGGCGCGGCGACCCTGCGCTACTGGCGCTTCCCCGCCTGGCGTTTCTGCGAGAGGTGCGAGCGGCTCGGCAGCGTGACGGGGAAGGAAAAGGGCAAATGGGACAACCATTGCGAATGCGGTGGGTTCCTGGTCCCGATGCGCTTCGTCGCCGTCTGCGACGGAGGAAGTCACATCCAGGACATCCCCTGGTTCCGGTGGGCGCACGCGTGCGACGAGGCCGCCGTCGACGAGAAGATCCGTGTCTGCCGGGCCTACAAGCAGCTGCGATTCCGCAAGATCAGCAACGCCGGTGAGGGGCTCGGATCGCTGTTCGTCGTCTGCGACGGGTGCGAGGCGTCCCGGCCCTTGAGCGAGCTCGTCGGCCGCAGCGCTCTCTCGCGCGACCGCATCCGTTGCGAGGGCCGCCAGCCCTGGGAGGACCAGGAGATCACTGGCGATCGGGACTGCCCCCACGACCTCGTCGCGACCCAGCGGGGCGCGACCGGAAACTACATGGCCGATCGCATCTCGGCCCTCGAGATCCCCGAGGCGCGGCCGGCGAGTGTCGAGTTCGCCGACAAGGTCAGATCCCACGTCTATTTTCAGAAGGTCGTCGCCGACAACGGCGGGCCGCAGTCGGAGGTTGTCGCCGGCTGGATCAGGGATGAGATCGGTGGGACGGTCGAGGAGGTCCTGGCCATCGCCCAGGGCGGCGGCGCCAAGTCCGAGGAGATGCTGCTCGACCTCAAGGACGGCGAGTGGGCTGCTTTCGTCGGCAAGCTCGCCAAGCGCCGCGACCAGGGGGCCGGCGACTTCGTCGTCGACGGTCGCCGGCTCAGCGAGGCCGGTGGACCGGTCCAGCTCCTCGACACCCTCTCCGGGGTGGGTCAGGTGCGCAGGCTGCGGGAGGTACGCGCCCTGCGCGGTTTCCGCCGGTTCCGGCCGGACGCCGCTTTCGTCCGCGCCGACTTGGGCCCCAACTCCTTCCGCTACCCGACGTACCCCGCCATCGACGTCTACGGCGAAGGCATCTTCCTGCGGTTCGACGAGGAGAAGCTGTCCGCTTGGGAGGCAATCCCCGAGGTGAGGGCGCGCGCGGCGATCCTCAAGCGGCGCCGCGAGGAGCTGCCCTGGGCGGTCACCCGGCTCGATGTGCCGGAGCCGCGCTATGTCGCCCTGCACACCTTCGCCCACCTGCTCATCCGGCGGCTTGCGTTCGAGAGCGGGTACTCCTCTGCATCGCTGCAGGAGCGCATTTACGCCAATCCGGATCGGGTGGACAAGACTGGCGGGGTGCTCATCTACACCGCTGCCGGGGATGCCCAGGGGACTCTAGGCGGCCTCGTCCGACTCGGAGAGCCAGCCAGGCTGGTGCCCCTCATCGTCGCGGCGCTCGAAGACGCGGATCTGTGCTCGAACGACCCCGTCTGCATCGAGAGCGATCGGCAGGGCGTGTCGCAGCTGAACCTCTCCGCCTGCCACGGGTGCGCCCTCGTGAGCGAGACGTCGTGCGAGACGGCGAATCGTTTGCTCGACCGGCAGCTCGTGCTGGGCGGCAGCGACGTGCCGGGGCTCTTCGACGGGCTGCTTGCTGAGATCAGGGCCGGACGGCACGCCGGCTGATGGCTCGGAGTTTGGCTGCCGTCACGGCGTCCGCGACCGTGTCGGCAGCCAAACTCGGGGCCTCGTGTTCCCACACCCGCACGACGGTCCATCCCATGCTCTCCAGGTGCCGGTCTGTCTCGAGGTCCCGCTCGGCGTTACGCAGCAGTTTGGCGGCCCACCATGCGGCGTTGTTGCGCGGGCTCGTGCCGTGAACGGGACACGAGTGCCAGAAGCAGCCGTCGACCATGACGGCTACTTTGGGGCTGGGAAAGGCCACGTCGGCCCGCCTGCGCGGCATAGCCGGTATCGGATATTCTACCCGATACCGCAGCCCCCGCCGGTGCAACTCACGCCGCAGGGCCTCGGCCGCGGTGTCCCTGCGAGCCTGGCGCGCCAGCCTGCTCCGGGTCGACGCGTCAGTTAGGAGCGTCGTGGCCTGGCCACCCGGGCGCCGGCCTGGCGTGGGCTGTCCGGACGTGTCGGTCGGGCCGGCTAGGCTGTCGGGCATGTCTTCTATCCTGCCGCCGCCCCCTGCCAGCGGCCAGGACTCCCAGGGGCCGATGACCGTCCTTGACCTCTTCGCGGGCGCAGGGGGGTTCAGCGAGGCGTTCCGGCAGGCCGGGTTCGACATCGTCGGCGCCGTCGAGTTCGACCGGGCGGCGGCGGCGACCTATGCCGCGAACTTCGGCCCCATCGTCGCCGCCATGCCCATCCAGGAGTGGCTGGCAACCGGTGATGTCCCGCAAGTCGACGTCGTGGTCGGGGGGCCGCCGTGTCAGGGCTTTTCACAGCTGGGCCTGCAGGATCCCGAGGACGAGCGGAGCAAGCTCTGGTCGGAGTACGTCGAGACCGTCCTGCGTGCGCGGCCCAAGTACTTCGTCCTCGAAAATGTCGGGGCCTTCACGAAGGCGCCAGAATATGGGGGGCTCTCCGCCGAGGTCGGCCCCGACGGCAGGCTTCAGCACTACCGCTTCATCGCGACTGTGTTGAATGCGGCCGACTACGGGGCGGCGCAGGCTCGCAGGCGGGCCATCTTCATCGGCTACCGCAAGGACCTGCCGCAGGTGACGTTGCCGCCCGCGACGCACGCCGCGGAGCCAGTGACCGTCCGGCAGGCGTTCGCCCGCCGAAAGGTGCGCAGGCGCGTGGAGTACGTCGATCTTGCTTTGGTCGTCCAATCGAAGCGACCGGACGGGCTGCCGGGCCCATACACGTCCCGGCAGCTGCACGTCGACCGCCTGTACTCGACTGTCTCGAAGGCGCGCTTCCGGTGCATCCCCCCAGGCGGCAACCGGCACGACCTCCCGATCGAGCTTCAGGCGCCGTGTTGGCGCGGGTTCACCAAAGGAGCGAGCGACGTCATGGGCCGACTCCATTGGGACAAGCCGTCGGTGACCATTCGCACGGAGTTCACCAAGCCTGAAAAGGGGCGCTACCTGCACCCGAGCGAGGACCGGGCGCTCACCTTGTATGAGGGGGCTGTCCTGCAGGGCTTCCCTGACTCGTACAAGTGGGTCGGTTCCCGAACCGACATCGCCCGCCAGATCGGCAATGCCGTTCCAATCGACCTCGGCCGCGCGATCGCCGAGCAGCTGGTGTATGAAGCCTCGGCCGCGGCCGATCAGCCTCCTCTTCCTGCCGCCTGTTAACCAGCGCATCCACCCCACCGGGTGTCGGCCCGGGTGAAACAACGGCCCAGAGTTCGATGAAGGCATACGCGGATCGTGTGCGCGAGTTCCGCTGCTCGCGCAAGCCGCGTGTGGCTGTGACAGATTGGTTTGGCCCCGTAGCGACGGTCGACGTCGGCCCGCCCCGTGAGGTAGCCAGGTCGGTCAGGGTCGCCTCGAGAACTGCCACGGCGGACGAGTATCTCGCTCACTAGCTTGTCAAGGGGACACCGGGTTCGGCCGAGATTGCACGACCTGCTAGTGTCCTTCGCCTTTAATTCGTTGAAGAAGTCGTTGGAGGGATTGCAGGATGTCTTCG
>APMI01017312.1_pt1 | contig 18272 bp, 19 predicted proteins | sample 667938 | NCBI WGS metagenome assembly APMI01 (sample SAMN01084076, study PRJNA167559) | wastewater metagenome | biome: Wastewater | place: Denmark: Ejby Moelle, Odense | collected 2011-11-28 | reverse complement strand
AAAATATTTCCTATAAAATAATCCTATCGTCAATGTCGGAGTACTCCCATATAGAAAAGCCCTTCCTAACTCAGCTTCACAAGCTGGGCTGGACAGTTATTGACCAAGGGGCAGGTATCCCAACCGACCCTAACCGTAGTTTGCGTAGCAGCTTCAGGGAGGTAACACTAAAGGAAACATTTAAAAAATCGGTAAAGGCTGCTAACATCACTGAAGAGGGAATGGAGTGGCTAACTGATTCCCAACTGAATGACATATACGAGGAGCTAATAGCTCATTCAAGAAAAAACTTATTTGAAGCCAATAAGGACGTACTGGATAGGTTGCTCAACAATACAACGAGGGTAGACAAGAATGAGCTGACGGGAGAAGAATCCCCCGCAGTGAAGATCATTAATTTCGACCAGCCTGAAAGGAATTCTTTCATTGCCATCAACCAATTCAGGATTGATACTCCCGGTATGGGTAAAGGCTTTATTATTCCTGATATTGTTCTCTTTGTGAATGGCTTACCCCTGGTAGTAATAGAGGCCAAGGATCAGAATGAGTTTACCTCCAATCCTATGCACGAGGCTATCAGGCAGTTATTACGGTACAGCAACCAGCGGGAGGGAACAAAACTTGACGGATTAAAAGAAGGAGAAGAAAGCTTGTTTTGGTACAACCAGTTTAATATTGCCAGCTATGGGGAGAAAGCCATGTATGGCACCATAACCTCAACAGAGGAGTATTATTTTGAATGGAAAGATATCTATCCTGATAAATACAAAACTTTCGAACCGCCTTTAGGAGTGGTTAGGTCTCAGGAGACACTTATACAAGGCATGCTGCCGCCGGAAACTTTACTGGATATAGTTAGGCACTTCATATTGTTTATGCCTACGGATGATGGACGGGAGGTGAAGATAGTCTGCCGCTATCAGCAATACAGGGCTGTAGGCAAAATTATTAAGAGGCTGGAAGAAGGCAAAACTCCTATGGAGCGGTCGGGTGTTGTATGGCATACCCAGGGAAGTGGTAAGAGCCTGACAATGGTTATGCTTGTTCGTAAACTACGGTCCACACCTTCCTTGCTTGATTACAAGGTGCTCATGGTCAATGACCGCAACGACCTCGAAGACCAGTTGGGAGAAACAGCAGAGCTTACCAATGAAAAGGTAGACTACGTTAATAACTCAAAGGAACTAAAGAAAAAGCTGGCCACCCCAAGCAGTAATGTTGTGATGGTTATGATACATAAATTTCTCGAACGGTCTAAGGTGGATGGTACAATGGTTGGAGAAGCTTTGAGTCAGGTAGCGGAAGCTATGCCCTTGTATAATAATATTGGAGAAATAAATGAGTCGGAGAAAATACTGATACTTATTGATGAGGCCCACCGTACCCAGGGCAGTGATCTGGGTAATAATCTCTTCGAGGCATTCCCTAATGCCACTAAGATAGCATTTACTGGGACCCCATTGATAGCAGAACGGCATAAAAAGAAAACTCACCAGAGGTTTGGCTCTTATATCGACAAGTATAAACTTAAGGACGCCGTAGATGACGGGGCTACATTACAGATACTGTATGAAGGTAAGACCAGTGATGATGCGGTAAGGGATAAGAGTGATTTTGAGGACAAGTTCGAAGACCTGGTAAAGGATCATACCCCGGAGGAAATAGCCCTCATTAAAAAGAAGTACGGCACTTATAAAGACGTGCTGGAATCGGAGCAAAGAATAGCAGCCATAGCCAAAGACCTGGTGAACCACTATATCGATAATATACTGGCTAATGGTTTTAAGGCCCAGGTAGTTGCCAGTTCCGTCCTTGCTGCAGTCAGGTATAAAAAAGCCATCATAAAAGCAATAGCCGATAGACTGGAATTGGAGAAAGGCAAGCCTGTACCCAATGAGGATTTGATAAACCAGATAGCTTTCTTGAAGGTTGAGGCTGTTGTTTCTACCCAGGGCACCAATGAAGAAGCTATTGTAACAGAAGCAAGAAAGTCGGCCATGGCTAACAAGGCCATTGATAACTTTAAGGACAAGTTCGACTATGACAGGCCGCTCACCGGGATTGCCTTCCTTGTAGTCTGTGACATGTTGCTTACGGGCTTTGATGCCCCTATAGAGCAAATAATGTATTTGGACCAGAAGATGAAAGAACACAACCTCTTGCAAGCCATTGCTCGCGTGAACAGGACTTACAAAAACAAAAGTCGGGGGTTTGTCGTTGACTATGTCGGTAATACCAACAATCTTAAGCAAGCCCTTTCCATTTACAACCAGGATGACATTGCCGATGTCTTAGATTCCTTCCAAAGTATAAATTCAGAGATACCCATCCTCGACCAGAGATATAAGAGGCTGGTACAACTTTTTAGGGATAACGGTGTGGAGCAGATAGAAGCTTATGTAAATCAAAAAATCACAGACCCGAAAGAACGGTATAAGATTCTCGAAAGCTGTATAGAACTAAGTGAAGATGTAAAGTTCCGGGCGGATTTTGACGTCTACTTTAAGAACTTTATGGAGAGTATGGACATCATCCTTCCACTGGCTGCTGCAGAACCTTACAAAATCCCTTCTAAACAGTTTGCCCACATTTTATTTAGAACGAAGCAACGATATAAGGACAGCTCAATAAGCCTTGAAGGGGTGGGAGAAAAGATTAAAAGGCTGATAAATGAACACCTTACCAATCTTGGCATCAATCCCAAAATCCCGCCGGTAGAATTGTTCTCGGACAATTTTGAAGAAGAGGTAAGTAAGAATGAAAGCAAGAAAGCAATAGCATCTGAAATGGAGCATGCCATCAGGAAGCATATTAAGGTGAGCTTTGATGATGACCCCTCCCTGTACAAGAAACTTTATGAGAAGCTGGAAGCTATAATCAAACAACACCTTGAAGACTGGGATAAACTGGCCGAAAGCCTGAAAGGGCTCCGGGATGAATTGCTGGCCGGCAGAAAACAAACTGAAGAAGGGGTTTCAGAGGTAGAAGCACCTTTCTTCGACCTAATGATGGACCTATCTTTTGGTGAAGTAAAACCAGATAAGGCCACCAGGGATAAGTGTAAGAAGGTGAATGCCGAGATAATTGAAAAGCTTGAATCCAACATAGGCATAATAAGCTTCTGGGAGAAATCCCATGAGATAGAAAAGATGGGCGGGGAAATAAAGGACATCATTTACCTCAGTGATGTATCGGAACTCATAAATTCTGTGGACAGGGTAACGACTGAAATACTGGCATTAGCTAAGAAGAGGCATAACAGAATAATCGGGAATAAGGAATGACAACAAAATTACCTCCATATACGGTAAAGAAGAGTGCTCGGAAGACTTTAAGTATCTACATAGAGCGGGATGGCAGCGTGTCGGTATTGGCTCCGAACGAAAATACAGACGAGGAGATAAGGGAAATAGTTACACAAAAGAGCTACCAGATATATAAATACCTTGCTGAGCGGGAAGAGCTAATTGCTACTAAATCCTATAGGGAAATTACAAACGGGGAAAGCTTCCTCTATCTTGGCAGAAACTATAGGTTGCAGTTAGTGAAGGATCAGGATGCACCTTTAAAGCTGAAGGATGGCTACTTCTTTTTAAGGGCCGCTGATAAGACCCACGCATCGGAAATATTTAAGGAATTCTACAAAGGGAAAGCATTATCACGAATAGCAGGCCGAGTAGCTTTTTACCGGGACAAAATGAATGTTGTACCTCGTGAGATAAGGATAATGGAACTTCATAACCGCTGGGCATCATGTTCCAGAAAGGGAGACTTGAATTTCCATTGGAAATGTATGATGGCCCCGCTCACAATACTTGATTATATTGTAGTACACGAAATGGCCCATCTGAAACACGAAACCCATAACGAGGCTTTCTGGAATGAGGTTGACAAGATTATTCCAGATTACAGGGAGAGGAAATCGTGGTTGAGGTTCAACGGAGCCGGAATGGACTTGTAAAATCGGCCGTCCGAAAATGTTGCAAAAGGATATGACTGATTGGGAAAAGATACTTGATGACCAACTGGAAATAATAAGGTCAGCCGCAAATAACGTCGACCAATCCTATCTGAAAGTACCAACTTCTCTTTATCCGGAGGGCATTGTACGCGAAAGAGTTTTCTGCTATGAGTTTTATTACCAGTTAAGAAAATTACAGCCGGCTGAACCTGTATTGACAATTCACGGAGAGATTGACAGTCGAGGAAATTCTGTATTTGATCTTGACGACCAGAAGAACCCAGACTTTGTTTTTTATTCCCCAGGTCATACTGCCAAGAATACGATTGTCATGGAGGTAAAAGGGAAACTCTCCCATAAAGGTGGAGTTATTAAGGATTTTGAGACCCTATTAAACTGGGTGCATAAAGGTTGGTATGAATTTGGCCTTTTCTTACTATATAATCACTCGCTTGAAGATTTTATAACTATTATGGGGAAGGATTTAGCAAGGTATGATATGGAGCCATTTAAAACCCATATATTCATAATCACTTTACCTGCGGCCTATCGAGCTGAATCCATGACAACTTTAGATGCCTTACTTGATCGGTACTTCTCGGGGTAATACTGTCCTCACCTTGCCTGCTTAGTAATAAATTATTAAGTGACTAAGTGTATTTCTAAGCCTTTAGGGTACATAAAGACAGACGTAACATCTAAAGAAAAAGGCTACCAATTAGGTAGCCAGTCAAGTTATTTTGCACTATGTGTGGAAGCGTAACTATTCCGTTAGTCCATCTTCCTGGAAGACTTCTTCATTTAGTTGATCACCTACAAACCATTGGCAACGATAGTTCCCCTCAAAATCATCGGTAAACCCTCTTCCATTTGCCGTCATGTTTCTTTTTTTGACGAGTCCCGAAATAGTCATTTCAGGACCGCCCGATTTCAACTTTACTACTTGTCCAAGTTTAAACTTTGGTTCCATATAAATTGCATTAAACTATATGCAATATACTGACTTTTCCTACCATCTGGCCATATGATAAAATTTTCCCCACCAAATTTTTACGCCCGCATTCGACAGTCTAACTACTGCCCCGTTAAACCACCCCTACCTCTTCATTGGAGGGGAATGACCCCCTGCCTTAAAATCATAAAAATTATGGTACTGGAAATCACAGAGAAGGGCATGAACACAGCCCAGGCTAAGACCACTGACGGGAAAGTGGTAAACTTCACTAAAACTAACAGTTCCTGGTACGACTGGAATGTTGGTTCTAAAAAAGTAGGTGATAAGTTCGATGTCCCGGACTCGGCTATAAAGCTGAGTGACAAGGGCAGAGCCTTTATAGAAAGGCTGAATGCTGAAAAGTATCTGCAAGCCCTGGACATCGAGGGGAAGCACCTGCAGATGGACCTGATGAAAAGAAGGATAGAAAGAGAGAGTGTGCTTTAAGCACCTCTCTTTTTTTGTAAGGCTTTTCGGTAAACCTTAAATATTTATTTACTAAACCTTCAAAGTTTACGTTTATGGAACTTCAAACAGCCAGTCGTAAGAAAGTAAAGATCAAGATGGCTCTGCAAGGCCCAAGTGGTTCAGGGAAGACTAAGAGTGCCCTGCTGATAGCATACGGCCTATGTGGCAGTTGGTCAAAAATAGCGGTCATAGATAGTGAAAACCGCAGTGCCGACCTATATGCTGATCTGGGAGACTATCAAGTATTACCGCTACAAGCTCCGTTCACGCCCGAGCGGTATGTACAGGCTATGAATGTCTGCCTTAAAGCAGGTATTCAGGTAATTATCCTGGACAGTGTCTCACATGAGTGGGAGGGTGTTGGCGGCATACTCGAAACTCATTCAGCAATGCTGGGCAATTCGTTTACTAACTGGGCAAAGCTAACACCCAGGCATAATGCATTCGTTCAGGCTATACTACAGGCCGATGCTCATGTAATTGGTACAATTAGGGCCAAGCAGGAATATGTATTGTCTGAGAAAAATGGTAAGCAAGTTCCTGAAAAGGTTGGGCTAAAAGGCATAACAAGAGATGGGATGGACTATGAATTCACCCTGGTTTTCGACCTTGACATCACTTTAAAGGCCAAAGCCTCTAAGGACAGAACGCAGCTATTTTTTGGCAAGCCAGAATTTATACCTTCTGTTGATACCGGAGCTCAGGTTCTTAAATGGTGCAGCCAGGGAACCGATACCTACAAGGAGATAACCCCCGAGGAGATCATTGGCAAAATCAGGGCATGTAATTCGACCGAGGAACTTTTGTCCCTCTATAATACGTACCCACTACTACAGGAGTCGTTCTCTTTGGATTTCACTACAAGAAGAAAGGAAATTGACAATCAACAACATTCAACTCAACCAAACTTTTCAACAAATGGAACTCATTGAAACCAATCAGGATATCAAAACTGTAGGAGAAGCCTTGCCTGCAATAATGGATGACATCGAGGTAATCTCACCCGCCAGTCCCTTCATAGAGGCTAATACCGTTTCCGGTTCTTTGTCAGAAATAAAGCAGGGACATATTATCCCTGTTTTCATAAAAGACAATGAGCCCGTCATTTCTCATTCGGAATTTATTGAAACCACCCTTAGCGTGGCCATGGAGGTATTTTCGGGAGAAGGAGTTCTGAAGCCAAATATCCGGTTATCCCATCCTATCAAAGGTCGCATACCGGAAGCCAAGCTAAAACCAGCCAATATGCTGCTGGAACATGAGAAGACCATTTATTATGAAAGGATGGCCTTTATCATTGAAATACCTACTATTTATACGGACATAGGAGGCAACCGGCTTACATTGTCAGTTGGTGGGGTAAAGGCTTATAACCTGGATAACCTCTGTAACAAGTCAGGAGCAGACCAACATTTTAAGATCTTCATTGGCTTTAAGAATACCGTCTGTACAAACCTGTGCGTTGCTACCGATGGCTACCAGGCCAATTTAAGGGTAAAGAATCTTGATATGCTTCGAAGTTCTGTCAAGGTACTATTACAGGATTTTGATGCTGTGGAATTATCCCGGCAGTTCCGTGAGTTTAACAACCACCAGCTCACCGAGCAGCAGTTCGCACAGCTTATTGGCCGATGCCGTATGTACAGGTTTCTTCCTGATGTAGATAAACAGAACATACCCGAACTGATGTTTGGAGAAGGCCAATTGAATGCTGTCTGTAATGATTATTACAAGGACAAAGCCTTTAGCAGGAGCGAAGATGGCAGCTTAAATCTCTGGAACCTTTTTAACCTGTTCACCGGCGCCAATAAAAGCAGCTACATAGACTCCTTCCTTGACCGGAGTGTCAATGCCTACCAGCTAATTAATACTATTAAAGCAGGGCTGCGGAGCAATGGCACCTGTTGGTATTTATACTAACCTTTTCTTCTATGGGTGAAATATCCTTAAAGTTCTGTGATTCAAACAGCATACTCATCATTAATGTGAATGGTAAGATAGGACACCTGTACACGCCATTTAGTGTACGGTGCATTGAGGATGTAGGTATAATTAAGCTGGGGTCTATTGTTCAGGTTGAGGAGGTAGCTCAAGGAAACAGGGATGAGCTTATCTATTTTATAAAGGATGGAGCATACTTCCATAAGCATTTCCACATTGTCATCACGCTCCCACCACAGTAGTTTAATGCTATCACGATAGAGTTCTGCTGTATTTTGTTTCCCTGGACACGGTTGCCTGCCGGTTCAGGATTTCTTTTGAGACGGTATATCTCTATTTAATCTCAAATGCCCCTGAAAACGAAACTGTACAGGCATAAAAGCAAACCTTTATGAGGACTTCGCACGATAGCAGTCCTTTGGAATTACTTTGGTTTTGGCTATCAGTCCTGATCTTCTGGTTGATCGGCAAGTTCGTACAATGGGTTTCCTGTATGATAAAGTTCTATAAACGTAAAAACAGGCCCCATGGATGAATTAGAAAAGCTGTATTTGCAGGAGCTAACAGAGTTGAGTGTTCAGGCTGACCAGCATGAAGACACTTTACTGCTCTTGATTGCGCTGAACGAGAACCAGCCCTTTGCCCCTGAAGAACTCCTGTATAGGATAAATGACTTATTCAGTCGGTATGGCAAAACAAGATGGACAACACAAGACCTGGCTATTTCGCAAGGATTGCTAATGGAAAGAGGAATGATAGAGCCTGACGGATAGTTGGGTTCTATTTCCTCATTTTATATCCATGAGTTCAGACAGTGTTACCCCTAAAGCTTTGGCTACTTTATTCAAAGTGGATGCCCTTGGGTCAATATTGCCCGATTCGAGCCTCGACATATTTGACTTCTCATAGTCAAGCTCAGCGGCTAATTCCTGCTGAGTAAGGCCTTTCTGTTGCCGGATCTCCTTAATCCGGACACCAATCTTTTTTAACAAGACCTTTTCCCTCATCAGTTATCAGAATAGATAACCAAGTTTCAGGAAATTAATATTTTTGTGGTTATCGAATATGATAACCTCGTTGAATACACTGAAAGCATTTCAAAGACGGAAATCCTTAAAACTGATTTTATGAAAGAACTTTTTAAGAACAAGAAATTTCTGGCAGTATTTGCTGCTTGGTCATTGCTTCATACTTTCCTGTTATTAGGTCATTCTGACTCGGAGCCTAAAGCAGACTTCTGGCCCTTTGGCAGTACTGACATTAGGGTATATGACATATCAGAGTGGATAGTTTACATAGCCGGACCGTTAGTGATCCTTTTCCTAATCAAATCATTTACAAATGACAAATAAAGTAGCCATTTTATCAATAGGCCTCCTATTGTTTATAAACTCAGTGAAGGGGCAGGACTTTCCAAATCCAGAGTCCAATGAAACTCCACGCTCAATAGATGCAATTCTTGGCCCAGGGACCGAGCATCAGTTTGTTCCCATCGATGGTACGGAAAAATATGGCAGCTCACCGAAACAACCATCGAGCAATACTATTGATAATACTAAACAGGTTGATGCAGTATTGTCCAAATTTGAAACTGACCGTAACCGGCCATCAGTTCAGGCTTCATTGGAGCCCAGATCATATGATCCGGTAACGACTCACCGGGACAGATTTGTGAAATCTCCTTGTTTTGGGGAGTTAGGCTTTAACCCATTCATGGATGTCAATAGACAGGAAGAGATGTACCGTGTGTGTGAGGAAGGGAAGAGGGAGAAACAGTTCAAAGAAATTGGTATCATAACAGCAGTAATCATTGGGTTAGGAGTAATTATTGTTATCCCTATTGTGACCAAAAAACAACCCAGTTAGGTTAAAATGTAGTCCACCACGTAGACCGGAGCATCCAAAAAGTGAGACCAAGCAGAAATATTAGGAACAGGAATATGACTAAGTCTTTACTGGGTAAGGAACTGAGCAGCCCGGTAGCGCACATGGCTGGGGGTCATGTGGTCGCAGGTTCGAATCCTGTCTTCCCGACTGAAAAGCAGGCCTTTAAAAGGCCTGCTTTATTATTTTTAGTGTGCAGATCATCCCCTAAAATGGCATAGAAATTGTGCAATCTAAGTATGCGCAAACTAACCATCATAGTAATAGCCTTGTTCTCAGCATCGCTTTTCCTCAATGCAGCCTGCAACAGGAGAAATAATGGCAATAATACCAACTGCGGAGATGCCCTATGCACTGCTATATTCGCCAGTGTAACCGTGCACGTTAGCAATACCTCCGGTCAACCTGTAGTGCTGGATGATGCATATACGGTTCGTAAAAAGACAGGCGAGAAAATAAGGCCTGAACAAAACATGGCCGACGGCGGTTATAACGTGCTCGATGATAATTACCGCAGCATCATCGCCAATACTTCAGAACAGTTCGAGTTTATTGGTATAAAAAACGGTGTGCAGGTAGTTGATGAATCATACACCATCTCCGCCGACTGTTGCCATGTCAATAAAGTAAGCGGCAGGGATAGTGTGACTGTCAATCCCTAGTTGCATTTCTTTTAACAATACTTATCGTATTCCTTAACACTTGCTTTCGTAACTTCACTATGTTACCATTGTAACGATCAAGTACGTTTTTAATTTCTTTCCGGCTTCCTGCACAAGGTTTCTATCTTCCAGTAGCTACTTCGAATTTTTTACTTCCGCATCTTGATATCATTTTTTAAGATACGGTTATGTTTATTCTATTTTTCTTTATAGCGGTTTGGTATTTATCGCTATTCTCCCAAACCTTCTTCCATCACAGGTATGCATCGCATGGTGCATTTAAGATGAGCAAAGGCTGGGAACGCTTCTTTTTCATTTTCACATACATCACACAGGGTTCGCACTACATGAGCCCACGCGCTTATGCTATTATGCACAGGCTGCACCATGCTTATACAGATACGGAGCAGGATCCCCACTCGCCCGCGTTCTCACGCAACATCTTCTCGATGATGTGGCGCACCAAAAAGTTCTACACAAATATCTATAAAGGCAAAATGGTGGTGGAAGAAAAATTCCTGAAGAACCTGCCCGACTGGCCTGCATTTGACCGCTGGGCAAATTCCACGCTGTCAAGGGTCCTATGGGGCTTGCTCTACATCTCGCTCTTCGTGATCTTCGCTACCTCGCCATGGGTGTATCTCCTCCTTCCCGTTATTTTAACGATGGGTGCTTTTCACGGTGCTGTCATCAACTGGTTCGCACACAAATATGGGTATAAGAACTTTATCCTGAAGAACACTTCAGAGAACCTGTTTGCAATAGATATACTCATGTTAGGGGAATCTTACCATAACAATCACCACAAAAGGCCATCATCCATCAACTTCGGTTTCAGGTGGCACGAAATAGACCCTGTGTACCCTATTATCCTGCTCCTTAACTGGTTGCATGTCATCAGGATACCCAAACTGATCCCCGTTTCAAACCAATAATCATAATCTCATTTTCTTATCATATCTTAAAGGTATTGTTATGCTCATTTTATTTTTTTTACTGCGGTACGGTATTGTTATATACCGGAGGTTAGTACCCAAGTTAAACCCTATTCTCAAACAGCAGGCATAATTAATGAATCATGAAAAAACTGATCACGCTCATTGTCGCCCTCTCTGCATACACCATGGTGCATGCGGAGCCGACATGGGAGCTAAAAAAAGATAAAGACGGCATCAAGGTGTATACAGGGCATGTACCTGATGCAAATGTGCAGGCAGTACGGGTAATTTGTACCGTAGATGCAAACCTTTCACAGCTGGCTGCATTGCTCCTTGATACCAAGGCCCATACCAAATGGGTATATAACACTACGAACTCCTACACTGTAAAGCAAATAAGCGATAACCACGTAGTCTACTACTCGGAGGTAAGCCTTGCATGGCCTTTCAGCAACCGGGATGTAGTTATTGATATGAACGTTTGGCAGCCGGCCGGTGGAAAGACAATGTATGTTACCGCAAATACTATAGCGAATTATGTGCCGGCAAAAGATGGCATAGTGCGGGTGCCCATGTCGAAATCGACCTGGGTAATAACACCCATCGGTAACAACCAGCTGAATATCGACTACATCGCGCAGGCTGATCCCGGCGGTTCCGTGCCGGACTGGATCGTCAATACATTTTGTACTAAGGGGCCTTTTGAAACTTTTAAGAGTTTAAAGGAACTGGTGACCACGCCCGCCTATAAAAAAGCGCAGTATGCCTTTGTTAAAGACTAAGGCCACTTAAGATCATAAGCTTGATGCCCACAGCTATACTGCTAACGAATACGAGGCAGGCATAGAATGGAACCCAATCAAGTACTTTGAGTTCCTTGCTATGTACACAATGTCCGGGAGGAGATTTGAATATCTGAAAACACCGAAGAACACGCAGGAGGGAGGTTACTGCGCCTGCTGGCCCAGGTTAAATTTAACATCGCACAAGGAGGCTTACATATACAAAGCCTCCTTTAAGATTTGCACAAGCAAGCCTAATTAAGCTGCAGGTAAGTGTTTACCATCAAGCCGTTATTGTATTGATAAACGTTCTTGTTTGCCAATTCCCTGCCCAGCTGCAGCACCTGGCTAATATATCCGGCCTCAGCGCGCACCGAAGGGTGGAACTTATAACCCAGCAAAATGCCAAGGCGGTTTTGATCAAAGATGTTTTCACCCACATTTTCCCCAAAGCCTATTAATATCTCATCGTAGGCCGCTGCGTACAGCTTTTTGTACAGCGGCACATCGAGCCTTGGCATATACCGTACCCGGTTCAGCATCACCCACTCATCGGGCTTTTCGCTCGCTAAGTTCTTTAGCCTGCCTACCCATCGTTGCTCCACGCGCAGCCTGTGTATCAGACCTATTTTCCCTATGGGGCTATTAATAACCAACTGCTCATATATCCTGTGTTCAGGAAAGGTCTTCGGTATGGCAGCTATAGTATTATCACCATAGGGATAGGTGAGTGTCCAGGCGTAGCCCAGTTGCGCAGTTACCTGGGGATGAACTTTGTAACTAAACCCAAGACGCAGCAGGCTCTGTTGCCATGTTGCCACCCAGTCGGTCCGGCGCCACTGGTACTCTATGTGCCCACTTAACTTATCAGTTATTTTGGGAGTAATAATAGTGGTGAACCACGCTATATTGTTATGCTCACTTAGCCGGTTTTGCGTAAATGCGGGATTTGCAAGCAATATGAATACAATGGAAAGCAGCTTCTTCATACTGCAAATATAAGCGTGATGGTCAAAATCTATTACCAGGACATTTATAATAATGTAAGTGGCAGGTCGATAAACTTAGCGTATCGGCCTGCAGCAGCCTTCAGCCCTGCATACTTAGCAGCCGGTATTTTTTCAAAGGGCCCTATCGCAATTTCCAGTTTATCCTTGTGTATTGCGCGTTTCCATGTGCCCGCTACCTTACCGTTAATTACAAGCACAGGCTTGAATATCCCGTTGGTCGTGGCCACAAAAGCAGTATGCCCCGAGGCAAGCGCCGCCCCACGGTCAGCATAACTGATCAGGTATTCATCATAAGCAGGCAACAAATAAGTTGATTGTTTGCCGATACCGGCAAGCTCTTTGTTCATCCAATAGCTTGTATCGCCAACCCGAGCCTCCGCAAGCTCCCCTTTCATCGCTTCCAGTCCTGCTTTGGCATCGCTCATTGTCAATCCTGACCACCAGGCAAAGTCTTTAACGGTTGCCGGCCCATGACTTGTAAAATACCGGAGCGCAAGTTGTGCCCTGGCTTCATCCCTGCTGAGCGTTTGAGCTCTCGGCACCCGTTCATCCAGCAGGCCGTATGTGAATTGCTTTCCCACTTTAGGACCACTACTTACAATACCATCCAGCTCTGCGCGCATCATTATATGGACGAATCGCAGTTCACCTGCGTCGATCTTAACGCGCCTGAACACTTCAAGCAAGTCTGCACGTGTAAGGTTCTTGCCTCCTTCCATCGCTTTTACCATTGCCTTTTCTGCCTTTAATAGTATCTTATCATCAAGCCCTATTTTGTCGTGCTGGTAAGAACTGATCGCCTTAACACGCGGCGCTGTCAGTTCAAGCAGCCAGCGAATATCGTCCGGTGCTACCAGGTGCCAGGTAGGCCGCATTACATGTGTACGGACAATGCTACCCTCTGCAAGCGCCGTATCTATAGCTGCGTCAGTATTTTCTTTTAAGCGCAGCCCCAACGCCCACTTAGCGGCTGCATAGTCCTGCGCCTGCACTGCGCCCATCCATTTCACCAATTCGCCCGGCCTGGTAAATGTTTGATGAGTGATCTGCTGGTTGTACAGCCTGTATTTTAATAGCTCCGCAACGGTCATGGTATATGTATTTATACAGGCACATGTATTGCTACTACTGTACCCTTTCCCGGAGCTGAATCCCATTCTACAGTCCCCTTTAGGTATTCGATACGGGTACGGATATTCTTAAGGCCAATTCCCTCATATCTGCTTGTGTCAGTCGCGTCAAAGCCCTTTCCGTTGTCTTCGATAGTTACGCTTATGCCTTCATCATCCTTGATGAGTGAGATGTGCAACTGGTTGGCGCCGGAGTGCTTTATTACATTGTTCACACTTTCCTGTATCACCCTGTAAAGAACTATTTCTGCATTCGCATCTATCTTCTCTGTTAGTCCCTCTGCATACAGGTGAATCTTTATTGCCTTATTGTCTATTTTATTTACAAAGTCTCTTACGGCTGTCGCCAGGCCCGATTTCAGCAGGGCATTTGGCATAATGTTGTGCGATACATTGCGCACTTCCTTGCAGCCCTCATCCACAAGCGCGATCGCTTTATCGAAAACATTGCTCTGCTCCTCCGAGGGGAATGGAATATCGTTCCTGATAGATGACAAGTTCAGTTTCACAGCGCTCATCAGTTGCCCTACTCCATCGTGCAGGTCGCCGGCTATTCGTTTACGTTCATTTTCTTCCGCTTCTATCACCGCTTTGGAGGCCAGTTCCTGCTGCTTTAATATCTCCGCCTGCAATTTAGACTGCTGTTTTAACCGGTAACGCCTGTATAACGAATATCCCAGCAAAGCTAAAAGGATAAGCAAGCCTGATATGGCTATTATGAAACCGTTGCGCTTGTTTATTTCAAATTGCTGTGCCTGTATCTTCCGTTCCTTCTTTTCCGTTTCATACCTGGTGTTAAGCTCTGCTATTACCTTTGCATTGTCTTTCTTAGACAATGAATCCCTGAAGAAGCGGTACTGCGCTAAATATGCATAGGCAGAATCGTACTTTTTATTCCTGGAATAGAAATCAGAAAGGCTTTCCAGCGCTTCATAGATCTGCTTATTGTTTTTTATACTTTTTGCAAAGTTCAGAGCCTTCTTTATGTACAGCTCTGCATTCGCAAGATCGCCCTTACGTTCATAATTCTCGCCCAGGTAATTGTATGTATATGCCAGCTCATTCATTTCACCCATACGCTCACGAATGGCGATAGACCTCTTAAGAAAAAATTCGCCTTTCACCACATCATTCTTCTTTGAATAGGCAGCCCCTATATCATTATCGGAAAAAGCAAGGCTGGAAGAGTCTTTGGTTTGCTCTGCATATTCCCGGGCTTTAAAATAATAGAAGAGTGCCTTGTCATAATTTTCCTGTTCACGGTATAGGATGCCCAGGTTCTCGTAATTCGAATAAAGGTCGTATGGATTACCCAGTTTCTTCCGGATCTCCAGAGCCTGCAAATGAAACTCTTCGGCCTTTTTTATGTCTTTGACAGTGGCATAGTAGTTGCCAAGGCCATTGTAACCTTTCGCCCTTAGTGTATCATCCCCATTTTTATCGGCAATGGCCATTGCATTCATATAATGCAGCAATGATGAGTCATATTTCGCCTTCCTGCGGAACAGTGTGCCGTAGGATGACTCTGCAAAGAACTGGCCCTTATAATAGTTGACCTTATCGGCCGCGCGTTTCGAAGAATCCACTACAAGAAATGCATCGTCTATCCTGCCTGCGGCCTCGTAACAATATCCCAGTGTAAGGTAGGCGTCCGATAGCTCGCGGTAGAACTTCCCCTTTTGTGCTATCTCGATCGCCTTTCGCGCAAAACCCGTGGCAGCCGGCACATTCTCGTTCATTTGCGTAACACCCAGGTAGTTATACAAGCGCGATTGCCGTGCTATATTTTTCTCTTCCCTGATATGCTTCAAAACCGTATCGACAGGCACAGGCTGGCCACTGGCAGCTTTAAAGATGCAGAGTAGCGATACAAGCAATAATGTTCCTAAGCGAGACATATAACGTATGCTAAATTAGGAATAAAAATTACCCCTCAAATACCCCCCAAAAGACGATATCCTGCAAAATGTGCAGGATATCGTTCAAATAGCATTGGAAATAGCCTATTATTTTTTTGTAAGAGCAAAATCGAGCACCTCGTTCATCTCGCTCACATAATGGAACCTGAGGCCCCTGATGTATTCTTTATTGATCTCCTCGATATCTTTTTCATTCTGCTTGCAGAGTATCACATCCTTAATTCCTGCGCGTTTTGCTGCCAGTACCTTCTCCTTTATCCCACCCACGGGCAGCACCAGCCCGCGCAGCGTTATCTCGCCCGTCATCGCCAGGTATGGCTTTACCTTGCGCCCGGTAAATGCCGAAGCAAGCGAGGTAAGCATGGTTACACCCGCACTTGGCCCATCTTTAGGCACAGCACCTTCCGGCACATGGATATGAATATTATACTCCTCGAATTTTTCCGGCGGGATATTATACTCGGCAGCATGCTGCTTAAGGTACGACAAAGCCGTTGATGCGCTTTCCTTCATTACATTGCCCAGGTTACCCGTAAGCGTAAGCCCACCCTTACCTTTCGAAAGTCCTGCCTCTATAAACAAGATATCACCACCCACCTGTGTCCAGGCAAGGCCCACAGTAACACCTGAGGGATGCCCCTTGGTATAAATATCATTATTGAATTTAGGCTTGCCTAAAACTTTTTCTATATGCTCAACAGTGATTTGCGGTGCCACCTCATCCATAGCCACTTCTTTGGCTACCGAGCGCATTATGGCAGCCAGCACCCTGTCCAGCTCACGCACACCCGATTCGCGCGTGTATTCCTGTGTTAGCTTACTCAATATCTTATCTGATATCCGCAATGGTATCTTTGAAAGCCCGTGCAGTTCCTTTTGCTTTGGGATAAGATGGCGTTTGGCTATTTCTATTTTTTCTTCGATAGAATATCCGGTGAGTTGTATGATCTCAAGACGATCGCGCAGTGCAGGCTGTATGTCGCTCAGGCTATTTGCCGTGGCGATGAACAGCACTTTCGAGAGATCAAATTCCAGCTCAAGATAATTATCATAGAATGAGTTGTTCTGCTCAGGGTCCAGCACTTCAAGCAATGCCGAACTTGGATCTCCACGAAAATCTTTGCCTATCTTATCTATTTCGTCCAGTATAAAAACGGGGTTTGCTGTTTTTATCTTTCTCAACGACTGAACGATACGGCCCGGCATAGCACCTATATAGGTCTTACGATGCCCGCGCAACTCGCTTTCGTCATGTAGGCCGCCAAGGCTCAGTCGCACATATTTACGGTTAATAGCATTGGCAATGCTGCGCCCCAGCGATGTCTTACCTATACCGGGAGGACCCACAAAACATAATATCGGCGATTTCATATCGCCCTTCAGCTTCAGTACAGCAAGGTATTCCAGTATGCGGTCTTTGATCTTGTCCATGCCATAGTGGTCGGCATCCAGCACATTCTGGGCATTCTTCAGGTCGTAACTATCCTGCGTGTACGTGCCCCAGGGCAGGTCCAGCATCAGGTCCAGGTGATTGTATATAACCGAATAGTCGGGCGTGCTGGGATGCATACGCTCCAGCTTCTCTATATTTTTCTGGAAAAGCTCTTTTGCCGCTTCCGTGAATTTTACGCCTTCAGCACGCTTTTGCAGGTCTCTTATCTCGCGCTCGTTGGGGTCTCCGCCCAGTTCCTCGCGGATAGACTTCATCTGCTGCTGCAAAAAATACTCACGCTGCTGCTTGTCTATGTCTGCACGGGTTTTATTTGTGATTTCGTTTTTCAGCTCCACCAGCTGCAGCTCGGCCTGCAGCATTTGCAGCAGGCGCTCAGCACGTACTTTTACATTATTTTCCTCCAGCAGCGCCTGCTTGTCCAGCAGCTTTGCATTCAGGTTGGACGCTACAAAGTGCATCAGGAAAGATTGTTGTTCAATATTGCGCAATACTATGCTCGTCTCATTGGGCATGTTTGACGATGACTGTGCTATACGCTCGGAGTAATCCTTAACCGAGGAGATCATTGCTTCGAACTCCGCATCTTCTTTAGGGAAATTATCTTCCAAATACCTTATCTGCGCCGTATAATATGGGTCCACTTGCGTATAAGCCTCAATGTGTATGCGCATACGGCCCATTATGAAAATAGTGGTATTCCCGTCGGGCATTTTTATTTGCTTCACTATCCTTGCCAGGGTGCCCGTCTGGTAGATATCTTCCGGCATCGGGTCATCTTCGTTACTATCCTTCTGTGCCACCACACCTATCCATTTACCATTCTTTTGCGCTTCCGTAATAGCCCTTACGGACTTTTCACGCGCAACTGTGATAGGCAATACTACATTAGGAAACAATACGGTGTTACGCAGGGCTATGATCGGCAATTCTGTGGGGAGGCTGCCTTTTTCGCTTTCATCAAATTCTTCTTCACCCAGTGGTACTATGGGCATGAACTCCATTTCCTGTTCCGACTGGTTCAGATACATATTCAACATCGACTTTATTTCAGACATTATGACAATCTTTTCCCCGGTTTATATTAAAGAGGAAGGCAAATATAAGGGGCAATAGCTATGCCAAAGACTCGC
>APMI01010240.1_pt1 | contig 18277 bp, 18 predicted proteins | sample 667938 | NCBI WGS metagenome assembly APMI01 (sample SAMN01084076, study PRJNA167559) | wastewater metagenome | biome: Wastewater | place: Denmark: Ejby Moelle, Odense | collected 2011-11-28 | reverse complement strand
TTATCCCGATCAAATCTGCTACCAGTACACGATGTGAGTGAGTTGTCGCCTCTGGAAACAACGAATCTGCTTTTTGGACGAACACGTAGTCACTACCAGTTTGAACTACGAGTTCGCATGCGGAACAAGGCGCACCAAAGTCGCCTCGAAAGGAGGCCGGTGTGAAGGAATTGTTTTTGGCGGTCGACAGCACAGGCTACCCATCAGGGTGGCTGACATGGCAAGACGCGATCATTCAGGAAGTCCTGGGCAAGGTGTCATACGGCTTCGGCGAGCATGAATTCACCTTCACAGGAGGCAGCAATCGAGAAACGGGGCTACCTTCGACCGTGACTCTGAAAAGCATTCTTGTCCTGCACGGCAGAAATCGTTCTGCGGGATTGCGACACACGATTCCATTGACAAACGGCGCATTGTTCCGTCGTGATCGGCACATTTGTGCCTACTGCGGCAGCCATCATGCAAAGGGTCTGACGCGCGACCATATCGTCCCGATGTCACGCGGCGGCAAGGACACTTGGCTCAACGTTTGTGCTTGTTGCTCAGCCTGCAATGTGCGTAAAGGGGCAAAGCTGCTTGAGGAACTTGGGTGGGAGTTGCTTTATCTACCCTACGCACCGACGCACCAAGAAGGCCTGCTTCTAGAAAATCGGCGCATTCTTTGCGATCAAATGGACTTCCTCAAGGCGATGCTTCCGAAGCATTCGCGGCTGGTCGCCTGATTGACCTTGTGCCGGCCGGGACTAGCGCTTCGAGTGGCTCGAAAAATCCAAGCGGATCAAGACGACTCCTTGTGCCGCCAGACCTTCACTGCCGAGATGACCAGAATGGCGGCGAGCACGTGGAGCAGCACAGCGCTTGGAACCACGCCCAGCAACTGACCGTCGAGGGGCCCGCCCGCTATCGAGCCCGGTGCCATGGCGAGCAAGAAGCGCTGGTTGTGCCGAAGGACCTCGAAGGCGCTAGTCCGACTCACCTTAGCCCCAGGTAGTCCAGCGCAGTGACCTAGGCGCCGCCGACTAGGCCATTGGCTCAATGCCACTAGCGACGATTCGGTCGAGTAGCCCTTCCAACCGTTGCCGTACGGTGATGCCGAAATTCTGAGCAGGATCGTACTCCGCGTAGATAACTTGGTCCTGGTATCGATCCGCTCGAATAGTGTCAGTCATACCGGCATGCAGTGCTGCAACGCCGTCGTCCCACAAGATCGTGTCGCACTCGTAGTTAAAGCTAGGGCCGGCTGTCCCAAAGGCGCGTGAGGTGATATTGCTGCTGCCAATGATTCCCAACAATGGCTGGCCACCAACGAGCAAAACAAAGACCTTTGCATGCCAGTGATACCCGGGCATGTACCAAGGCACCACTGGAACCCCTGCAGCATCAAGGTTCTCAACAAACTCTTGGTACTGCGCCTTCCAAATGCCGTTGTACACGCCGATCGTAGACAGCTGAACACCGCTTGCCAGAAGGGCGGGAACGAAGCCGGGCTCAAGTGTTGCCTGATAGCCGGCTCCCGCTGGGAAGGTCTCCTGGAAGAATCCAGAGCACATCACCGCGTTGTCCCCGGCCCCGGAATTTAATGAAGCAATGATTGCATCTTTGAAGAGGCTTACGGCAACCGAGTTTCTCAGGACGATCGCGATTGGCATCTGAGACTTGAGTGGATGGGTAGGCGAAAGGGCTGCAGTTAGACGAGCGGCTAGGATAATTGATCTCGTGGCTCACTCCAGCCATCGATAACGCTTTCCGATGCCGGCACCTACTGCCAGGCTCGGCTTCACCAGGGGTTGTTCGAACGTCTGAACCACGTCCGCTGGCAGCGGATTATCAGAACCCTGAGGCACCTAGAAGTCTGGCAGAAATCCGAGCTGGCGGCCGGAGTCCTGAAACTCAGACTCCAGCAGGACTGGCTTCCCGAGTGCTTCTCGCATGCGGTCCAGGATCGCAAGGCCTGTCCAGTCGGCCTCTTCAACTGACCAGAGCACAACGGCCGGCGTTTCAGAGTAGGCCACCGGCCTGCCGTCTCGGTAGTGAACCTCGTGGATGGCAATGTGCGAGTCCTCGCCGTGCTCGAAGCGGATCGCGCGGTAGTTCCAGTGGCGGTGGCTCGGCTCTGACATCAGGGCGCCTCGGTTCAGGCAACCAGCGTGCGATCTTGCGCGCTGTTCAGGCATTATGAGAGTAGGTCCCAACTCGAATTGCCGTTGGGCCCGAGGGAGTGCACCATGCAAATCAAAGACGCCCGACCACTGAGCTTCACGAAGCAGATTCGCTGCGATCGTTGTGAACGCCTGGCGGATCTCGGCGACATGGAGTTCGAAGAGTTCGTCAGCATCGACCGCATGGCAGGCTACACGTCGATATTTGGCGACGGCCATCAAGTGCAACTCGACCTCTGCCAGCACTGCCTCAAGGACGTTCTCGGACGGTGGCTGCGGATTAACGACGCGAGCGCCAAGAGCCTGAGCCTGTTCGACCCGAATCGGCATGGCGGCGAGTTCCCGACAGCTGCGGACGCTTCGCTGCAGAAGCCGGCCGACATGCCAGTTCACGAACGGATCGAAAAAGAGCGCCGACGCCTTCAGGCCGAGTTCGTGCAGCGTGGCCAAGAGGCCATCAAACGCTCTGAGGCAACGGGCGATTGGACTCCTGCCGACGCAGTCATCGAAGAACTCAGAGTCAAAGTCGCTGCAGCGCACGCGCGCAGGTCGCGCGATTAGTCATGGCACACCTCGCTGCGAGAGTTCTGTGGGCATGCCTGGCGTGGGTCGGTCTGGTCGCGCCAGTGTGGGCGACCGGCACGATTCAAGGTCAGGTCGTCAAGGTAGCCGGCGGCGACGTCATCACCCTCGTCGATGGCCAGCAGCGCGAGCATGTGCTGCGGCTGGCCTTCATCGACGCACCCCTGCTGGGCCAGCCCTTCGGCGATGAGGCGCAATCGGCTCTGTCTACCTTTGTACTCGGCCGGCAAGTGGCGGCGCATATCCGTGGGCACGACGCGAACGGGATTGCTCGGGCCGAGTTGGTCGAGCCGCATGGCCATGTGGTGAACCTCGAGCTGGTTCGCCGCGGCTTGGCCTGGCGCGACGACTTCGATGCGCAGGCCCAGCCCAACCGAGAGCAGTACCAAGCCGCCTTTTCAGAAGCCCAGCGGACACGGCAGGGCTTGTGGTCGCAGGATCGCGTGGAGTCGCCGCGGGACTTTCGGGCGCGCGTAAGCCAGTACATGCGTTGGTGGCTATTTGCCGTTGCTGGCATGGCTGGAGTTACCCTGTTCGGGCTCGTCTTCGCCGTCTATGGCAAGCAGATCTCGGCATGGCTCGATAGGCAGGATCAGATCACCAAGGAAACTGCCGAGGCCTACCGCGAGGCGCGGATGAAGGCCGAGGCAGAGCAGGCTGAGCGGGACAGAACTCGGGAACTCGCCAACCGAGAGATGGACCGGCTGGCAGCCGAACGCCGGCGCCGCGAGCCCGCCTAGACCTGCTACTTCGGCTGTTCGGTAGCGGCTGCCAGGCCTTCACTGACCCGGGGCCATGCGCGGTGCAGAGTCTCCAGACCGATGTCCAGTGCCTTGCGCCAGGCCGGTCCGCGCGCGCGCGTCTTGGCGACCATCTCCACAATGGTGTCTGGGTCGCGCTGCACGAAGTAATCGATCAGCGCGGCAGCCTGGGCGATGTCTTTCTTCGTCTTGGACCGGCTGTCTCCGGTTCGCTCAGCGGCAACAAGCAGCTTGCCCACTGCGTACGTGGCCGGCGCCGGCAGGTTGACGACGATGGCGGAGGTGCTGCCAATCAAGGCCGCCGGGACGGGTGCCTCCAGTGCCAGCTCCATGAAGCGAAGCGGCTGCAGGGTCACGTTTAGAGCGCGACATTCCACCGGCTCGTCACCGGTGCGCGTCCTGGAGGTCAGCCAATCCAGATCGAAGTCCGGCTCGTCCGGCTTGACGTAACGCGTCCCTGAGTTCACCGGCACGAATCCCATCTGCAGCGATTCGATGGCGGAATGGGCATCGACACGGGCGTCTGGCGCCAGCGCGAGCGAGAGGTTGCGACCCGCATGCGCGAAGTCCAGATCGACCGTCTGGCCCGGATCGCCCCAGATCACGCCGAGCACGTTTTGGTAGGCCAGGAAAGCATGCGTGCCCACCACAAGGGCGCCAGCGGAGAACACGCCATGGTCAGCCAGGCGCTTGAGAACCCGGAAATGTTTCGGCGCCACGCTGTAGCAGCCCAGCGCCGCAGCCGCGTTGGCCAGCCTGCGCAAGTGCTCCTGGCTCGCGCTCGCGGTCTCGTTGCGAGCGGCTTCGATCAGCGCGCGGGTAGCCTCGTCATCTGGCCCGACGTACATCTGCTCGAGGCCGGCTGGGCCCTTGCGCTGGTAGTACCAGTACTGCTTGCCGTGGATGCGCTTGGACGCGAACCCGCCTGGCAGGTCCGCCGGCGAGCGGTTGAGCTGCGCCATGCGCGCGGCCGACAGGACGGACGAGTAAGCGGCCTGAGCCGCCATGCTGTTGTCGGTGAACATGTTTCTATACTACCTTTTATCTTGGGGTAGTACATCAGGGCTGCGCGCTGTGAGTCACTCAGTGCAGCGCATCCATATACTGTGTATGTGTACAGCATTTGTTCCACCGCTCAACTCGGGGGTCAGCCGGGATAAAGCCAGAAATCACACACAGGCCTGACGTAGCCCCTCAGTCGCGCGCCTGCAGCCTCTCCAGCGGCTCGATCTGCTTGACCCACCGCTGCAGCGTGGCGATCAACCGTGGGTTGTTGTCAAAACTGCGCAGCGACACGAATCACTTGACTGGCCCGCATGTTCCCTCCCAACGCGGAGGGGGGAACCGATTTGCCTCAAGCAGACCTTCTTTGCACCTGCGTAGGGGCGAGGTGGTCCTGGTCCGTATTGCAAGGCAATCTCGCAGAGGAGGCCCGCCGCCGAGCGTGGCGCCGCTGCGTTTGGTGGGCGCTGCAGCGCTGGGACATGCGTAGGGCCAGCGTCGACATTTTCGAGGTGTTTGAGTGCCTGCAAAAGGCGTCGAGCGGCCAGTGCGGAGTGGCGCCCGACTTCTTGGCTGCCTGCTGGTACCTTGGGCATGTACACAGCATGCCGGCGTTTGTCGCGCCACGAGCCGCCCGAGGAAAACCCGTGTGCTACGTGACCAACCCGCCCGCTCGCATCGCCATTTTCATGAGCCATGCTGCCAACCCAAGAGCACCGACGCTGCAAGCCCAGATGACGACCAACCATGCAAGCCTGACGGGCCACTTGCGCTTCTGCAGCGATGCGGAAGATGGCTGCATCAGTGGTACCCCTCTCCGTGCCTTACCTTTCCACGGAAGACCCAATACCCCCAGGCGGTGTACATCAGGATGAGAGGAATGATGAGCAGGGCTCCCACGAGAGCGAAACCCAAGCTCTGCGGAGGGCCGGCCGCGTCCCAGATGGAGGTCGACGGCGGGATGACGTTCGGCCACAGACTGATGCCAAGGCCGCTGTAGCCCAGGAATATCAGGATTAGGGTGAGAACGAAAGGCATGGCGTGACTCGTCTCATCTGCCAGCGTGCGCCACAGCCACCACATCGCACCAACCACCAGCAGGGGAACCGGTGCAAACCAGAAGATGTTCGGCAAGGAGAACCAACGCTCAGCGATGGCTGGATGCGCCAATGGCGTCCACATGCTGATGATGGCGATGACTCCCAACAGCACCCATGACAGTCGGCGCGAGGCTCGGCGCATGCGGCCCTGCAACGGTCCCTCGGTCTTCATCACCAGCCAAGTACTTCCCAGCAAAGCGTAGGTGAACAGCAGCGAGATACCGACGAAGACTGAGAACGGAGTCAACCAGTCGAAGGGGCCACCCGCGTACGCACCGTCCTTCATGGGAATGCCATCAAGATAGGCGCCGAGGGTGACACCTTGGAAGAACGTCGCCAGGAGTGACCCGCCCGCGAAAGACTTGTCCCAGACCTGGCGCTTGCCAGCGGGTACTTTGAAACGGAACTCGAAAGCCACGCCACGGAAGATGAGACCGACGAGCATGAGGATAAGCGGCAGGTAGAAGGCGCTCAGCACCACGGCGTATGCAACGGGGAACGCAACAAGGAGCCCGGCGCCTCCGAGCACGAGCCACGTTTCGTTCCCGTCCCATACCGGTGCGACAGTGTTCATCATTACGTCGCGGTCTTCCTTGCCATCGACCGCGGTGAAGAGGATGCCGATGCCGAGGTCAAAGCCGTCCATGACCACGTACATCATCACTCCGAAGAGGATGATGATGGCCCAGATAAGGGGAAGGTCGATGCCCATCTCAATTCCCTCCTGACGGGGTTGCTGGTTCGACGTCAAGGCGCTCCGGTGCTCCCGACAGTGGCCGCATCGGCTGCCGCATTTCTCCGGGACCCCCGTCAACTGGGTGGGCGCTCTCACCGGTCAAAGGACCCTTGCCAATGATGCGCAGCAGGTAGACGGTTCCGGCACCAAAGACGAGGAAGTAGACAACCACGAAGATTGCGAGCGTGAGCGCGACCTGCTCCAGGCTGTGCGCGGAGACCGCGTCGGCGGTGCGCATGACGCCGTATACCACCCAAGGCTGCCGGCCGACCTCGGTGGTAATCCAACCGGCCAAGATGGCTACGAGCCCGGCAGGTCCCATTGCGAGGGCGTACCGCAACAAGGGCTTCGAGGTGAACAGCCTTTTGCGCAGGTGCGCGACCAGCGCCAGGAAGCCGAGGAGAATCATCAACATCCCCAGGCCTACCATGACTCGGAAACTCCAGAAAACAACCGCTGCAGGAGGCCGGTCCTCACGCGGGAACTCCTTGAGGCCTGGAAACTGCCCGTCCCAAGAGTGCGTCAGCAGGAGGCTCCCAAGCTTCGGCACCTCAACAGCGAAGCGAGTCGTTTCGCTTTCCATGTCGGGCCAGCCGAACAGAATGAGGGGGACTGCTTCCCCTGGCTTGTTCTCCCAATGGCCCTCGATTGCAGCGAGCTTCGCAGGCTGGTGCTCGAGCGTGTTCAGTCCGTGCAGGTCACCAATGAACGCTTGGATTGGGGCAGTAACAAGCACCATGCCCATTGCCATGACCAGCATCGTCCGGACCGGCGCGTTGTCTCGCCCTTTCAAGAGATGCCACGCAGCGCTGGCGCCGACCACCAAGGCCGTGGACAAGAAAGCGGCAACCACCATGTGAGCCAGGCGGTATGGGAAGGAGGGGTTAAAGATGACCGCGAACCAGTCCACGGGCACAACGCGGCCGTTGATGATTTCATGACCTTGGGGCGTTTGCATCCAGCTGTTGGACGCAAGAATCCATGTGGCTGAGATGAGCGTTCCCACGGCCACCATGACGGTGGACAGAAAGTGAAGACCCGGGCCTACCCGCTGCAAGCCGAAGAGCATGACGCCGAGGAAACCAGCTTCAAGGAAGAACGCTGTCAGCACCTCATAGGCGAGCAATGGACCCGTGACGCCTCCAGCAAATTTCGAGAAGCCACTCCAGTTGGTGCCGAACTGGTAGGCCATCACAAGGCCGGAGACGACCCCCATGCCGAAGGCGACCGCAAATGCCTTAACCCAGAAGTGATACAGGTCTAGGTAGACCTGGCGTTTCGTCTTGAGCCACAACCCTTCCAACACTGCGAGATAGCTCGCAAGGCCGATGGTCAGCGCTGGGAAAATGATGTGGAACGATATCGTGAACGCAAACTGGATGCGTGCAAGAAGGAGGGCGTCGACGTCCATTGTTTTTCTCCGTAAGGCGAGCTGCTATGCCACTGCCATCCCGGTTGACAGCACACAGGCGCTTGCTCCTTGCAAACTGGCCAGGAGCTGTTCAAAGGCAACTCTGGGCCCACGGTCGAACCGGCCTTGCGCGGCGACACGGGCTGCGGCTGCAAGGTGGTTGTCGATGGCGGACACCAAACTGTTGTTCTCAACATTGTTCACGGCCCGGCGCAGAGCGCCCGCGACGAGTGCGGCCTTCATCGACTCGGACAGAACCGTCAGTCGTTCAGCAGCACTCTTTCCATCCGAGAACAGGATTTCGTCCTCGCGCAGAAAGACGTTCCGCAGTTCAAGTGCGATGCCCGAGCACCCATGCGATGCTTCATCACGCTGGACGATGCCATCCTCTTCGCTTTTGAGCAGCACCATCGAATAGGGCTTTCCAGTGCCAAACGCCACCGGCACCGCGACTACGAACCAGTTGCGGTCTAGGTTCGGAAGCGCTGGGAAGCGGCCCGACATCCGCCAACCGCGCCCGGTGTCTCGGGCGTCGGCCAGCGAGACAGCAGTTTCATTCGGCCAAGATGACGCACAGTTTCCGCCGATGTGACCATCGAGCAGGTCCGGCAACTGGTACTCCATGACTCCGATGTTCTCTGCCTGCAGGAGAACCTCGATGAGCAACCGCTGGGACGCCAACAGAACACCACTCTTCGGGTGCCTCTTGGCAACTACCGCGACCGCGCGAACCACATCCTCCTTGGTGCCACCGTGCCCCCCGAGGGAACGCGGCACTCCGAGCCTGAACAGGCCCTCTTTGCCCAACTGCCGACGCAGCGTGGCTGTCGACGGGGCAGTGAGTTCACTTGACATGAAGTACATCCAATGAGGACACGGGAGCAGCAGAGTTGCCCCATGATTGGCGAATGAACGAGCTCACCGCCGCGATTTCGTCGTTGTTCAGCACCTGTCCGAAGGGCGGCATGCCAAATGGCTGAGGGTTGCCCGCTGTCGTCGGCATGAAGCCACCTTGGCGAATGACCTGCACCAAGTTGTTGTGGGAGGCAAGGGTCACGGCTCGGTTCCCGGCGAGGGCCGGATAGATGCCGGCTACGCCTTGGCCTTTGTTCCCGTGGCATGAGGCGCAGTGCTGGTCATACAGCTTCCCGCCTCTCGCAAAGACATCGCCGTCGGCGCGCTTTACCTCGCGCGGCTCGTTGTCTCGCTGGGGGATGGCCGCGAGATAGCGAGCCATTGCGTCAAGGTCAGCGCCGCTCAGATACTGCGTGCTGCTGAAGACGACCTCTGCCATCGGTCCCGAGACTGAGGCGTGAGACACGACGCCGTCCTTCAAGAGCTTCACCACCTCATCTCGTTTCCACTTTTGAACGCCGGCTTCTCCCGGAGAAGCCAAAGAAGGCGCGTACCACGTGGCGTCGGGCATCAGCCCTCCGGCGAATTCGGCGTTCAGGCTCGTTCCGCCAAGGAAGTTCCGACCGGAGTGGCACGCCGCGCAATGGCCCAGCCCTTGGACGAGGTACTTCCCGCGGTTCCATTCCGCAGGTTGCTCAGCCTGTGGCTCAAACTCGCCGGCCCGGAAGTACAGCGCTCGCCAAACCGCAAGTGCCGCCTGCGTGTTGTACGGAAAGCCCAGACGGTGAGACTGGTTCGGGCGCTCCACGGCGGGCGTGGACTTCAAGAACGCGTAGAGCGCGTCGGAGTCTTCGCGTGTGACGTAGGTGAAGCTGGGGTACGGGAATGCCGGGTAGAGGAGCCGACCGTCCTTGGACCGACCGTGGTGCATCGCCCGCCAAAACTCACCGGCAGACCAGCTACCGATGCCGGTCTTCACGTCCGAGGTGATGTTGGGAGCAACGACGACGCCGAACGGGGTATCGACACCACGGCCGCCGGCGAACGCTGCACCGCCCGTCGTCGTGTGGCATCCGATGCAATTGCCCACGCGAGCAAGGTAGGCGCCGCGCTCAATCACCGAGGCCGACGCCTGCACATTGGCAGGACCCGGCTCTACAGGCGCCTCCCCTCGCACATTCAACCAAGCCACAAGGGCAATCAGCAGGACGACAAGGCCCACGAGGCCGGCGAGTAGCGGGCGGAGCCAAGACCGTTGCTTGTTCGCGTTCGTCATTCGCCGCTCCCACACCGAATTGGAAGCGGCTCGGTCGAACCAGCCTGAGGCTTGGTGCCCGTCGGCAATGTTTGCGCAGAGAGCCAGCGGGACACCGCGCCGACTTCCTCTGGAGTCAGACGCTTAGCCACCTCTGCCATGCAATCAGGCGCGTTGGCGTTGCGAGAACCTGTGCGCCAGGCCCCGAGCTGCCCAATAAGGTAGTCCGCGGGCAGCGTCAGGAGTCCGGGCATTGCCGGCTGCTGTCCAGCCATGCTCGAGCCGTGGCACGACACACAGGCAGGTACGTTCCGCTCGGGCGCGCCCTTGAAAACCAACTGCTCGGCCAGCTGGACTTGTTGGGCCGTCAAGCCGTGTGCTTGCGCCGCAGGGTAGGGGAGGTCCAACTCGGCAAAGTACTTGGCGATGTCCTGCAGGTAGTCGTCGGACATGTGCTGCATCAGGTGGTTCATCGCCTGGTTGTGGCGACGTCCCTCGCGGAAATTCTTCAGCTGATTGAACAGGTACCCCTGCGGCTTCCCGGCAATGCGCGGAAAGTAGCCGGCGTTCGTCGCCCGGCCTTCTTTGCCGTGGCACATCACGCACGCCTGCATCCGCTGAGCCATGCTGTTTTGAACGGGTGCGGGCGAGGACGCCCCCGCTGGCGGGGTGGCTGTCTGGGCATAGGCGCCGATGGCGACGAGCCCGAGGGTTGCGGCGATAAGAGTCCGTGAGACGTTCATGTTGGTATTACGCAGGCGTAGCCCCGAGACGGGGCAATCCGGGCTCCTAATTGCTCAGCGAGTGGACAGCGAGGTTCGCGAGCGTCCACAGCGTCAGGCCGAAAACCGCAGCCAGTACGAGTGCTACGGCAGCCAGCGCCAGTGGTTTGACCTTCGCCAGCTCCTCGCCCGCAGCCGCCCGACGGCGAATGCCGAAGAAGCTCCACAGCACCATCCGGATGTAGCTCAACGTTCCCATAGCAGCAGCACCTCGCTTTCCGTCATGAACTGTGCCAAACAGGCGAGGAAAATCCCAGGCTCAGATCCTGGAAAAAAGTGCGTAGCAGATGCCTATCGCAGGGTGATTTGCCTGCGGGTGTCAGCGTGGCAGTACAGTAATGGGTAACAGAAAAGCGCCCATATCAGATGCAATCCGACCTCCCGCCAACTGCACTGGTATGAAGCGCTACGAAGCTCTTGCACACGAGATGGCGGAGTCCATCGCCAGCGGTCAGCTTCGACCTGGTGACCGGGTGCAGTCGGTTCGTGAGGCGAGCCGCAGTCATGGCGTCAGCCCGTCGACCGTCTTCGAGGCGTACTACCTGCTCGAAGCCCGCGGGCTCATTGAGGCAAGGCCCCGCTCGGGCTACTTCGTGAGCCATGCGGCAACGAAGCAGGCGGAGCCCGACTCTTCGGCGCCGCAAGCCGACGAGCGCCAGGTCGAGGTCTCTGAGTTGGTGTTCCAGGTCCTCGGGCATGCCAAGAACAGAACGATGGCGCCGCTGGGGTCTGCGTTCCCGAGCCCGACCCTGTTCCCGCTGCCCAAGCTCGCCCTTTCCGTCGGTAAGGCCCTGCGCCGTCTTGACCCGTGGCGAACAGTCGAAGACCTTTCACCGGGTAGCGCCGCTCTACGCCGGCAGATTGGTCTTCGGTACCTGGCGATGAGCTGCGGAGTCGACACGGAAGAACTGGTCATCACCAACGGAGCGATGGAGGCCCTGAACCTGTGCCTAGAGGCGGTGACGAAGCCAGGGGACCTTGTCGCCGTCGAATCGCCGACCTTCTACGCGGCACTGCAGGCGCTGGAGAGGCGCGGGCTGCGAGCCGTCGAGGTAGCGACCCATCCCCGCACCGGCGTGGACATCACCGCACTTGCGTCCGTCCTCGAGCGGCATCCGGTCAAGGCGTGCTGGTTCATGCCGAACTTCCAGAACCCGCTAGGGAGCCTGATGCCCGACAGCGCCAAGCGAGACCTGGTCGAGCTGCTGGCGAAGCATGAGGTGCCCCTCATCGAAGACGACGTCTATGGGGAGTTGTACTTTGGCAGCCAAAAGCCCAAGCCGGCGAAGGCGTGGGACCGCAACGGGCTGGTCATGCACTGCAGCTCGTTTTCGAAGACGCTGGCGCCGGGGTACCGGGTTGGGTGGACCGCCGCAGGTCGCTTTACGCAGGACGTCGCCAAACGCAAGCTGATGAGCTCGCTCGCGGCGCCGCTACCGTCACAGGAGGGCCTGAACGAGTACCTTCAGCATGGCGGCTACGACAGGCACCTGCGTCAATTGCGCGCGACCCTGGCGAAGCAGCGGCATGTCGCGCTTCGCGGCATCGCCAAGTGTTTCCCTGCAGGAACCCGGGTGACTCAGCCCGAGGGCGGCTACTTCGTATGGGTGGAACTGCCGAAATCGGTCGATGCCCTTGAGCTTCACCGGCTTGCGCTGTCTCACGACATCAGCCTCGCTCCTGGGCATCTCTTCTCGGCAGACCACCGCTACAAACACCACGTCCGCATCAACTTCGGCCACCCCGACGACGGGAAGTTCGAGTCGGCGCTGAAGACAGTCGGCACGATTGCGAAGGCTCTGGCGTAGTAGCGCAGGCTTCGGGCCCCGCGCGGAAAACGAGACGCCTCCTCTGCTCGCGCCATTCGTACTTCCTACGCCCTCGGTTTCGGCCCAGACCGTTCGGTCCTGTCAACGCCTTGAGAACGCCAAATCAGTTTCCTGGTCTTTCGCTGTCTGGCCTTGCCCAGCTGGTTCGCAAAGCAGCCATGCCCACTGGTAGGAGCTGCCGGATGAGTTCACCCTTTGTTGTGCGCATATCGTGCGCCCTCGCACTGAGCGCTCGGTCGAGCTCCAAAGGGATGTACACCGAGCACACTCTCAGGCGTTGATTGGCGCTGGACGAAATCTGATGAACGCTGAGGTTCCTGCCTGAGTCATGCCGACTCAAAGTACGTACCGAACATCCGTCCCTTGCTGCTCCCGGCCTGCAGGCATGAGCGCTCAGCGACTCATCGACATCGTGGATAGATGGAGCGGAATACCAACCTCTCTGACGGCATGAGGAGCGTTCCAGGGGGTCAGCCGGGATAAAGCCAGAATCACACACAGGCCTGACGTAGCCCCTCAGTCGCGCGCCTGCAGCCTCTCCAGCGGCTCGATCTGCTTGACCCACCGCTGCAACGTGGCGATCAATTCCCGAAGCTCCGAGGTCGTGTCGAACGCCAGCTCTGGCAGCGTCTCCCCCCCCGTGTCCCCGGCCAGGCCGGCACCGTTGATCACGGTCTGTGCCATGCGGTGCAACCTCAGCAGCATGTCGCGTAGGCCGTCCTGGCCACGCACGGCGCTAAGCACCTTGTCCAGCTGATCGACTGCCGTCAACAGCGCTCGCGTGTCATAAGTGTTCTCCAGCTCAAGCAGCGCAGCCCTGTCCAGCCGCCCGTAAGGCGTAGCGATGGTGTCTTCGGATTCGCTCATGCTGCTCCCGTCGATGAAGCGGCGCCCTGCGCCTCGGCCGCCGCAGCCCGCGCCCGCTTGGCGGCCTCCCTGAACTGCGATTCCTTGACCCACGGTTCCGGCGGACGTTTCAGGTCGAGGTGGTAGTTGCCGAAGCGCTTGACCCCGTAAGTCATGTACGGGCTCAAGTACTCCACGTCGGTGACCGAGATCGGCTCACCGGCGGCGTACAGCTCCTGCAGCACACGCATCATGTCCACCGTGTTCTGAAGGATCACGGCCGAGGCCACCAGGTCGATGTAGCGCACGCGCTTTTGCTGTTCGTTCGGATCGTTCTCGGTGATGACATCGCCGCCGAAATCCAACCACTTGGTGAAGGCGTGGTACGACTCGATCTTGTTGGTCGTGGCGCTGACCTCCTGGCGCATTTCCTTACTGGAGATCCAGCGCAGCAGGTAGACCGTGCGCAGCACCCGCCCGAGTTCGCGCGCCGCGGCGAAAAGACGGTTGTGACGCCCTTCGTGGCTGAGCTTGCGCAGCAGCATTGGCGATGCAATGCGCCCGGCCTGAATCGAGATGGCCACCTGCATCAAGTCCTGCCAGTGGTCTCGGATCAGCTTCCAGTCCACCACTTCGGTGAACAGCCGGTCGATGTGGCGGTACTTGGTGCCCTTCTCCGGCCGGTAGAAATGCAAGTCCTTCCAGTTGCGAATGCGCGGCATCAGCTGGATGCCCAGCAGGTGCGTGAAGGCGAACACCGTCTCGGATTGCCCATGGGTGTCGGAGTAGACGGTGTCCGCCTGCACTGACAGAGCTGCCTTCGTCAGACCTTCGATCACATAGACCGCTTCGAGCACGCCGGGCGGCATGAAATGCCGGAACACGGCGATGTAGTTGTCGGCCACGTGGCGGTAGGCCACAGCCCCCATCTTGCGGTACCGGAAATGCATGCCCACCAGCAGGTTCTGCTCGTAGAAGTCGTACTGCGTGCCGTCGGCCGCGACCTTCTTGCCGTCACCCCACAGCTTGGGCAGCTCCAGCCGCAGGTACAGCTCGGTCAGGTCGCGGCAGGCGTTGTCCAGTTGCTCCAGCCCCATGTGCCGCTGATTGGCATAGGAGAGCTGGTGCGGCGTCACGCCATTGGACAGGTGCCGCGCCGCCTGCGTCGGCCCGAGGTTGCAACCCATGGCGAACACGGTGAGCAGGTAGCGCTCGCGAGCGTTGCGCAGCTTGGGGTCGTCGCCCGACTGTGGCCCGAAATTGCGCGTGAAGCCCGTCCAATGCTCGATGTTGGCCAGGATGTCGAGCAGGTTGCGCGCCGAGGTGCGGTTCTCGATCGCGGCCTGGAGAGCAATCGCACTGGCCGGAATCTCGCGCGCGGTTGTCCGGCGCAGCGTCGGCTCGCCACTGCTACCGATAACCACGTCGCCCGCGTGTTGCGGGAACTCCTTGTCGACCTCGCCTGCGGTGTCCGTCAGAAGCTTCTTGAGGCCGTCGACGAAGCCGGCCGCATTGGCGGGCAAGCTCATGCGGTCGCAATAGTCCGGCAACCGCGTCTGGCATTCCTCCCACGACAGCAGCTGCTTGCGGTAGTCGGCGAAGGATTCAGAACCGGCGATGCACACGTCGCCGCTGCGCAGGTCGTTGCTCAGGTGACTGAAGACGCAGACCTCCAGGTAGCGCCGGTTGGTTGGGTTGCCCAGGGCATGCGAGCGGCGCACCAGCTTGCGCCAGCGCTCCGAGGCAAAGGACATGTCCACCTCGTCGGTGATCCACTCGGCCTTTCGGTTCTCGTTGTCCATCACCACCTGCAGCGCCTTGAGCAGGCTGCGATCCTGCGTTGCCGCCTCGAAGTCCAGCACCTCGGCCATGCGGAACATGGCGGCACGCCAGCTGCTGAATGGCTTCCAGGTCAGGGGAAGATGGTTGCCCCCGCTCCACACGCGGATGGCTTCGCAGTCGGCGCGCAGCTTGTCCAGGCTGCCGTGCGGCGCGAGCAGCTCGCGCACGCGCTGGCCGGTGGCCGCGTCGTCGAGGTTCTCGGCCAGGATTTCCAATACCTGTTCGAGGGTTGCCACCAGCTCTTCACTGGTTTCTCGCCGTCGGGCCTGGATCACCTGCAGCTCGTCACGTGCGCTCTTGTGGATGGCACCAAGCCGGCGGATGAACATCTCGGCCAGGTCATCGCGGGCGCGGATGCTCATCTGGCGAATCAGAGCAAGGATCAACGCGTGCCGCTTGGCCGGCCACAGATCCTTCATGTCGCCGGCATCCAGCACCGCGGCCATCTCCGCCATGTGCTTGAGCTTGGTGGCGGGCACGTCGGCCAGCAGCGCATCGCTGTCGGGCAGCGATTCCAGCCAGCGCAGTTGGTCGAGCAACAGACCCAGGTGCTTGCGGGATGCCTTCTTCGCTGAGCGCTTGAGCTGGTTGTACAGCGTGCGCCGTGCCGGCAGTTCGGCCTCGATCAGCTGGTCGAGCCACTTGCGCTGCTGCGCCGACAGGCGCTGGGCGATGCGCACATGCAGTTCGGCCTGGGCAAACGCGTGGGCTTGCTCGGCAATGTCATCCAGCGTGCGGAAAACCGGCAGCTCGTAGCCCTGCCGCACCAGATCTTCGACGACGATGTTGATGATGTCGACCCGGGTCTCGACGACGGCCGCAGCCTCCTGCGCAATGCGGATGGCCAGCTTGCGTGTATGGGCATCGGTGTAGGGCTGCACGCCCAGCAAGTCGCGGATCGCTTTGTGGTGGCGATACAGTGCAGTTTGCGACCCAGCGTACTGGATCGTTTGCTCGGGCGTGACGCCGAGCGTGGCCGACACATGCTCCACCACCTCCGGCGGGATGGCTTCGAGCGCCGGGAAATAGCGCAGGTACTGGAAACACTTGAGAAGCACCAGGAGCGCGAGCCGACCCTGCGGCCGGCGTGCATAGCGCAGTGCCCATTCAGTCTCATCGGGGCGCGGCGTGAAGGAAGCCTGCAAGTCCTTGAGCGTCAGCGTTCTCGGGAATCGAGGATATGCAGTCCGTTCAATGCTCGCCATGGCGCGTGGCTCCCCGCAATCGAGTTCTGGATGGAATTCAGCCGAAGGCGGCAGCGTAGCCGATCACTCTGTGGGGTGCCTTTGACACCTCAATGCTTCGCGCCCGATGCGGCATGTCCATGGTGGCCAGATTAGTCCCAACCAAGCCGGTGGGCGGCCTCGATCGCCTGATGCCGTCGATTGTCCTCGGCATGCAGGTAGATGTTGGTGGTGCTGATCGAGGCATGACCGAAGGTGTCTCTCACATGCCGCAGATCCACGTCCTGATCGGCCATGCGCGAACCCGCGGTGTGGCGAAGCCAATGCGCCGAGGCGGCGCGCAGGCGCTCGGCACGCGGTGCGAGATCCGGGTGTTGCGACTCCAGGCCTTGCGCGGCTTGCTCGAACACCGACTTGACGATCTGGTGCACGGCGGCGCGGGTCAAGGCCTCGGGCACTTCGATGTTTGCCAACCGTTCATTTGCCGGTACCCGCCACCACACAGGCATCAGCAAGGGCATGGGTTCGTGCTCAGTCGGCAGCGCGGCCAGACCGAGGGAACGACGGTAGCGCGTGAGTTCGACCATCAGCTCGCGGGTTGCCGGCACCAGCCGGGTCTTGTTGCCTTTGCCGGTAACCTCCAGCCACCAGCGTGGCTCGCCCTTTGGGTCGGGGCGGCTGAAGAAGCCACCCATGGCGTTGCCGACCACCTCAGAGATGCGCAGCCCGCACAGGAAGAGCAGGCTGAACAACCAGCGTGCGCGCGCCTGGGTAGCCAACTCGCGCGTGGTCACGGAGGGCATGGCCTGGATCGTCGCCTTGACTTGTGCCCACAGGTCTTCTTCTAGGAAGCGCACCACCCGCGGTGCGGCGTTCGCACGGCGCTGCCGCGCGAGCGCCAGCGGGTTACCAGCGAGATAGCCGGCCTGCACCAGCCAGGAGAACAGCGAGTTGATGACCACCATCGCCTGGCGTACGCTGCTCGCCGATAACGGCCCGGCGAACGGGCGCCAGTCGGAGTGCTGGCGCGGCAGCTTGCGGCCGGTCATCACCCAGCGCTCGGCTGGCTGTGGGTCGGCCAGGAAACGCTGGTAGACGAGCAGATCCTCGTGCGTGAGCGAGGACAGCGGCCTGCCGGCCTCGACGAGCGCCCACAGCAGCAGGCGTTCGGCCTCTCGGCGACTGTTCGCCAGCGTGTTGGGGCTGTCGGCGCTGCGCGCAAGCCAGGCGAGCAAGGCCTCGCGGTCGGTGTCGGCGCTGATCTGGCGGTGGCCCGGCGAGCGGTTGCTGCCCACGCGCCCGGACAGTTCTTCGGCGACCACCAGGCTCTCAATCGGCTCGGGGCGGATTAGCCGAACAACGATGGTGGTGGGACGCTTCGCGGGCATGTGTATGGCGTTTTGCGGTCTGACGCACCCAGAAAGAGGGGCGCTGTCGATAATTTGACACTATTTGAATAATGTCAAAACTATAACGTCATTATCAAGAAATACAACGCATTACGTTATATTACTTTCATCGAAAGCGAAGGATCAGCACCAATGCCCGAGGCAACCGCCCCCGAAGATCGTCGTCTCCAGGCCGAAATCGACGCGCTGCGGGCGCGATTCACCGACACGCAGGAGCTGTACCGCGAGGTGTGCACGCTGCTGTTCTTCCGGCATGGCATAACACCCACGGCGAACAAGCTCTACCAGCTGGTGCGCAAGGGCAGCATGAGTGCGCCGTCCGAGGCACTGACGCGGTTCTGGGAAGCGTTGCGTGAGAAGAGCCGCGTCCGCATCGAGCACCCGGATCTGCCGGTGGAGCTGCGCGATGCCGCCGGCGAGGCCATCGGCGCGCTGTGGCAACGCGCCCAGGCCATGGCTCAGGAGAGCTTGGCGGCCGTGCGCGGCGATGCACAGGCGAGTGTGCTGGCGGCCCAGGCGGCGGC
>APMI01008492.1_pt1 | contig 18279 bp, 14 predicted proteins | sample 667938 | NCBI WGS metagenome assembly APMI01 (sample SAMN01084076, study PRJNA167559) | wastewater metagenome | biome: Wastewater | place: Denmark: Ejby Moelle, Odense | collected 2011-11-28 | reverse complement strand
GGTACTCCGAGTCCCTTATTGAAACGAGATTCATTGATCGAACCATGACAATGCCAACATAGCTCTGACTGAGTCATTGGTGTACGAACAACATTAACTTTACTCCCAGGAGATAACTCAACTGTACTTACATTGTTAGTTGAGCTTGAGACAATTGTGGTAGTTGTTCGGTAACCTGCAGTCCTGAACTCACCGTTTAGATACCTACTGAGTACATTTCGATGACTAACTCCTCTGAGACAGAATCCCTTGACCGACATAGCTAATCTTTATTGTCTCAAGTGATGTTATCTCGGAATCATTTTTGCGGGCTCAAAAATGATCGGACAATCTCGTTTACGTAGTGTGAAATGTCTGGTCAATTGTTCGTATATTATGGACCTATGTTCGGAGGTAAAACCTCTAAATTAATACATGAAATCACTATCCATAACTCGCTGGGCGACAAATGTTTATTCATTAATCACGGGTATGATACACGCTCTAAAGAAGCTCATTCGTGTCACATTGGTGGGAACATCCCTGTTGGGATTGATTCGATTAAAACGCTTGTATTAAGCGAGCTTGATTCAGTTGTTAAGAATTACAAAGTCATCGCCATCGACGAAGCTCAATTCTTTGACGAAACAATTGTTGAAACAGTTAAGAAATGGGTTGATGAATACAGGTTAACGGTCTATGTTGCAGGATTACACGCGACGTTCGAGGCTAAGAAATTCGGGTACATTCTAGATCTCACACCCGAAGCTACTTTAAATGTATACTGTCATGCTACTTGTGATTTATGCCGACTCGACGGTCACATCACGATCGCCAATTTCTCGATGCTCCGGAAAGGGATCCGGAAGAGTCACGGCGACGTATTGATCGGGGGTTCTGGAGATTACATCCCAGTTTGTCGGAATCACTTCAAATCTTCCGGCGGGAAATCTTCCACCGGAGATCTCGACGACTCAGGACCTTTAGCCGGAGATTGTGGGAGGTGAAGTGAATTAAAATGGCCACCACGAATATCGGCGGGACCCGGATATTCTTAGTTATATGTCTAATTTTGACCATAATAGCAGCTATCGCCGGGGGTGTTTTACTCGCCTTTAATGCTATCGCTCTTAATGACTGTCAGACTAAAGAAAGTCTAGCTTGTCCTACTTTGGTCTGTAAATCGGGACTCCCTCCAACAAGAACCTCCACCAGTGATTGTGACATCACTCAATAATATTTCTTTATCAATCGATAAAGAAATTACTTAGTTTTATAGGTTTCCACTTTAATCAACTTATCTCCAAATAGACGATCCTTCAACCCTACTCTCTCGAATAATCGGGTAGATTCTACTAACTTAATAGATGCTGTGTTATCTCTCAAACACTGATAATATAATGTCTTATACTTGTATCTCTTCACCAATTCAGTTAAAGCTGTGAGAGCGACCTTCTTACCTCTTGACTCCGGACGGATAAATATCTTAATGTTATCTCCAGAGTAAATACCTATATAACCATGAACATAACCATTACCATTTATAACATAATACTTACCCCTGGAAAACAAATCTCTGAGAGCATCTCCAACCAACCGACGATTCCCTGGCGAAGCCGTATCTCTGGCAAACTTAGATATAATAGGATAATATTTGTGAGTTAGTGATCTCAACATTTTTAAGTCTTCAAACACGAAGTCTGTGACGAACGAATTCATTATCTCCGGAGATAATGAATGAATAAAAATGTCACAGCCTGTCAAAACCGGCGGACTGATCGCTTTAGCGGTTGCGAGTTTGATTTTTGGTATAATCGCCATCGTAACTTTGATTTTAGCGGGGATCTACAACCAGAACACTCAGCTGTGTCAAGAAAATCCTCAATGTTTCGCCAATTACACGTGTGGTACAGTGACAGATAATTGTCCAGCAAAAGCGGTGTATGATTTCTACGCCAACTTGGCGGGAGTTTAAACTTTGTTCATAAGTAAAAATGGCGGTTCATTTCTTGGGCCAACCGTCCGAAGATTCTATGTTCATCCTGTTGACAGTCATATCATTAGTACTAGCTTGGGGATGGAAAGAGTATATATTCTTAGCTCTGGATAAGATGTACGGTGTTAAAGATGATCCCGGGAAAATGTTTATAATGATGGTTGGTTTGACTTTGATCGGAATCCTTTTCATCTGGACGCTGGGTAGAACAACTAATTCATGTCATCTCCACAAAGATGCGAAAGACCAAGACGATTAGTCGTTAGACACCTCGGTGAGTGGTTGTGAATCTCTGACATAATCATAAGCTCCCTCTGGGAAAAGTTCGCGAGGGTCTCTAACCTCAGAAGGATTGATCTCCCATTTGACCGCGAGATCCAAGAGAGTTTTGAGTTTAGAACAATGAGAAGCTAGACCATAGGGCATCAAAATGTCTCGTATATCTTCCCCTGAAACAGGCCTGAAATTAATGTTCTCTAGTCTATCTTGAAACTTGGAATCTTCTTTGATGGCGAAAATATCTCTACACTGAGTATGATTTAGAGGTGTGATATCAAATTCTTGAGGTAGGTTCTCGATCCACTCACAAGTTTTGATGTGTTTATATACACTCAAGATACCGAGCTTTGAGATATTATTATTGAAATCACACCCACTGGCAATACACAACTCAACATACTGATTGAATGTAAGTCCTAAGATCTTAAGTAAAGGTTCCAATAAGATAATAGTTGCTTTTCGAGCAGTGATTTGCTTAATCCAGATCGGTGAACCAAAAGGTAAGGTATCCGAATCAACAGAATATGCAGCTTCGCATATACCGTTAAGACACAACCAAGCACACATTTGTTCTGCTTCCGACTCAGCAACTACATACGGGATACCTAGAGAAGAGATAATATTGAACATAAGGACTGGTTCGTGATCTTCCAGCTTAAACCTGCCACCCATCTTCTTCCTTAGTTCTTCTTGTAACTTCGCTGCTTCTTCTGATAATATGTCGAGATTCTTGATTTGCTCTTTGAGATCGGTGATAACTGAATCTGTTCTCTCATGGACTTTGGCATTCTTATCCCACTTGAGTTTCTTGAGTTCTGACTTATTCTCGCCATCAAACACAAACACTGGGATGATACCTTGTTCGAGAAACGACATAACTTCTCTAATCAGCATCTGGATCCACTGTTTGAGGAAACCTTCTCGGTTAAGCTGTTCGGTTAAATCTGTTGTTTTCTGAACAATTCCCCGATGCACCACACTCAATTTCTTATACAGGATAGGCATTGCATCTATAGCTATCCGGTACCCTTTAAAGACATCAAGAGGGACTTCGGCCTGGAAGTTCTCAACCTCATAACCTTTGGATTCCAACTCCTCAAACATTTTCGCCGCGCGATCCAGGAGTGCCTTATGACGGTTGATTCCCATCTGTAAATGATACCTAACGCCTGGGATAAGTTTTCGTCACGCGACCCTCGGAACCCCAAATCAATTTTGAGTAACACTAGGAGTGATGTAATCGCTCCTCCTCAGAAGGTCGAGGAAAAGTTAATTCCTGACTCAGAACATAAGCCACGGACCGATGAATCAGTAATCGATTCTAAAATTAACAAGATGATCTTGGAACTCACGGAAACTATGAAATTAGAACACCACGCAGTGAAATCAGAACATCAGCGAGTCGAGAGTTACATAGATCAAGAAATAGCTAAATTGGGTGAACGTATCAAGGAATTACAAGAATTGTACGATTCACAAGAATCTTTTGATCCTAAGTTGCAAGAGTTGCAAGATTCCGTGGAAAGTTTAGGAAAAAAGATTAAATCGCTAGAAGAATCCAATCAACATCCTGAGAACGACGATGAAGAAATAACTAGAAAACTAGAAGAACTTCGATCGATTGTTGAACTAAAGATGAAAGAATTAGACACAAGAGACTCATCGATTAAATCTTTGATTGATCGGAGTATTAAGACTTCATCAAGTGGTCTTAGATCAGACTTTAATGAGAAGATATCTCAAATCAATCTTACGCTTAGTTCCATCAATGGAAAATTTAACACTGATGAGATCAAAGAAGAATTACTAGCACAACTCAGAGAACACCAATCTTATATTGACACTAAGATCGAAAAACTACAACTAGAAGGACTTACTGATATTGAGTCAAAGCTACAATTCTTAGAAACCGAATTAGAATCAAAGACTAAAGAATCGAGACAATTATTTGACACTGCTATTGATTCTAGGATAGAAGACGTGACACGACAAATAGATTCAAAGACGAAGGAAGCCAGACAAGAACTAGATCAAATTATTGATTCAAAGACGAAGGAATTAGAACATCAAATAGAGTCAAGTGTTGAAGAATCAAGACATCTATTTGACTCCACTATTGAGTCTAAAATAAAAGATTTAGAACATCAACTAAGAAGTATTATTGATTCAAAGCTACAAACGAGAGACGTGGAGACAGAACAAAAGTTTGATTTGGAAGAAATCCTGGAAATGAAGGTTAACTCGAGCATACAACACCTTAAGGATGAACTCGGAACAACTATTGAATCAGGTGGTATTCTCGGGTTAGAAGAATTAAAGGATAGATTAAATTTTGTTGATGGAACCATAGAAAAATTCGGGACAGCCATTAACCATATCTCGGTTGAAGCAAACACAAAGTTAGAAAGTATGAAGAAAGAGTTCTTAACAGCCACAGAACAAACAAGAGTTATCTTAGAATCTCACTGTGAAGGACTTGATGCAAAACTCGGAACCTTAAGACACGAATTATTGGAAAGGCAAGAAGACGAAAGTCGGAGAATAAGAGAAGAACTAATGAAACAACAAGAAACTATTCTAGAGGCTAAGGTAGAGAGTGTGATAAGATCCAAGCTCGAAAATTATATTGATAGAGAATATTTACAAGACTTATTGTACCAGTATTTGAGAAAAGAACGTATCGATCATTATATGTCTGAATATGCTAAGAAAACCGATTTACTTGATATCGTGAAACCTATTATTGCTACCGAAATGGTTAAGAAGATTCCTCGTGCTGAATCGCCTAAAGAAGAGATCGGTGATGTGTCACCACCTCCCGTTGTCAAAACAATCAGTAAGATGCCTGCAAAGCCTAGATCACCTGCTCCTTCAAGATCTCCGAAGTAATTTCGATGTATGTACATCGAAATCGATACAATTAAAATGACGACGTTAGGGATGTGTCGTGGAGATGGTAACATTCCATATAAAGAATGGTTTGATTTATGGGATAATGGTGATGATTGCTATAATGTAGTTTATGACGACTTGTATTCTACAAACATTTCCGGACAAGATGTCGTCAAATATAATCCAGCAAAGCTACCATTATACCAAACAGCAGCTGACACAATCTTCCAGAAATATCTTAGGAAATACAAAATCGTAGAACCCGGACAAACTGGTTATCATCCATTTCAAGAAGTATTACATAGGTGGTGTAGACGACTTCCTGGGGTTTGTCAAACCGCCGTCACAAATCAAGTTTGTCCGGCTCTATCAGATCCACTAAACAGACAGAAGATATCTGAAGATAGACAGATACTCAGATTTTGTGGTTGTTATTCTGCTAATGAAACATATCCAAACAGTACCGTGATAAGTAAACAATGCGATCCATTATGTTCTAGAGTTGATGTACTCCCACTTCAAGATCCTGATGGAAATCGATTATCGTGTGATGCGGATATTTGTGTCATTAATGATATAAGTATTTCTGCTACAAATAGTTACGTTCAAGGAGGGATAGGATTTGCTCAGTTATGTAATACTTGTCAAAGTGGTAATTGTAAATGTATCATCTCACTACCTGACATCCAGCAATCATTGTCACAACTTGGTATATCAGATAATTTCATCCAATTGTGTGGAGATACTTCAATATGTCAAATCATCGATCCGCAGAATCCTCAAGCACCTCCCACTATCGTACCATGTGCTGAGAGTCTGACACAATTTAATGTACAACCAGTAGATTATGAACTACCATTATGGTTCTGGATTGTGATAATAGTAGTAGTTGTATTTTCATTCTTAATCTTAATCTTGATAGGTAGTTATAGATCTAAATCTAAGTACGTAATGCCCGGAAGGATCATTAAAGTATAATTCATTATTAGTAATAATGAATGTGTGTAAAATTCGGTGATTCACTTTTTGACATAATTGTCTAGAGATACATTGTGTCAACTATGTACCACCATTTGATACCCTCGGGAGTCATCTCGTAGTAATTGGCGAAGTGTGGGTGAGTCCGGGGATCTATTCCCGTTTTGAGTTTAGTGTAGTCTAGGGCTAGATCAAATATAGATACAGAACACTTGTTATGATGGAGATTATAGTACTGCTCTACACTCATCTTTGAATATTTTGGGTCATCGGTCATGGGACAGAGGATCTCGAACTTTTTGTACGAAGAGATGTCATCTGTTGTAGATATCCTGATATCACGATCAACCATGATGTATCTATCCGATGTGATAATCTTCTGACCTCTGGGAGTACACCAGCGTTCTATTAATATTTCACACTCTCCGTCTTCTCGAGACACTAATAGACTATATTCTGACATTTTTGATTATACCTCCGATGTTCTAGATCATTTTTATCCGAACATCTCAAAATCCTCATCCGGGATAAGCCTGGTTTTCTGGTTGAACCAATTAACAAATTCTAGAGTATACTCTAGGTCAATCAAATCTTCATTACCCGACAGATCGTAAGTATGGTAGAAGAGATATCTAATACTACGGAACATACCGTTACGTCCTTCTCTGTCTCCTTGCATCATCTGATCGTTATAATAATTCTTAGTTAGATTTTCGGAGAACTCAAATGGTGGTAGATCCAGCTCGCCATAAAAATCGTTGATTATATATTTCCCATCTACCAAACGGGGCTTTGACTCAGCATCACTGGTAGTAGGATAAGCTTTGACGATCAATCCAATAGATGTCATGTGGAGAGTCCCCACAATCAACTCGGATTCTAGATCGACAACATAATTAATAGAACGATAATGAACATGATTTATATTCATATATGTAGTTACTTTCAGATCCGAATAGCTAACGTCAAAATATTGCATGAACTTTTTCAACATGTAATCAACTATATATATTGTTGTGCCATGGATGATGAATTCATACATCAGGTTCATCCTCCATACTGTTGGTGCAAGTGGAGGTGTGCGAGTTGGATCCGTTTGATTGTTTGTCATTCGTCTCTTATACAAATTAAACTTAGAGACCAGTCGAGCGATCGGCAAATAAGCTTGGACGTACTGATCAATAGTCAAATTAAACCATCTAGTGTCTCTAGGGATAGGTTCGAAACTTCCAGTGTGTTGAGAATCAGGATTGTCAACCTTCCACACATCATTGTATTCTAGAGTTAGAGTTTTGTTGTATCCCTTGGATCTAAACTTAAACCCGGGTCTTGTAGTGATCCACAACAAATCAATCCCGCTGAATCTGTACCAGTTAGCTCTAATCTTTGAGACTAAGAAATCTTTACCCTCTTGAGTCAGAGAGTCAAACATCAAAGTTAGATCACTCCAACGTCTATCCAACTTAGATTCAATCTCACTGAACTGGATCTTCTCTCCGTCATCTAGTTCCAATTCAATAGGAGGAACAGATTCAACAAGTGTACCCGGAATATAAAGATCCCAACCTCTTGCGTGATATTTTGCTATCCTTGCTTCATAGGTTCTAGACAATCTACTGATATTCACAGTCAGACAATTCTTCATGAAAGCATACTTAAATCGCTCTGTCATCCAGATCTTTCCGTCAAACGTCACGCCGACACAAGATGCATCTACATCAAAACCGTGAAGTATCTGATCAAAGATCTTATAGAAACGTTTGATGATCTGAATTTCGAAGGACCGTCTTCCTGATTCTTGGGGTTTAAACGAAATGACATTATCATTATACATAGGAGTATAGTTTCTCGCAAGAAAACACTCAGTATGATCAGGATCTGCATAGAAGTCCGCGATCCTGGTTTTCAATTTATCATCCGGAGCTACAATAAAGACATCTACATCTTGTTTATCCATCTTGAATTCATCATGTAAGATTGAAGCAATTGAACCTCCTGCAATCATGTAATTGGGGTAATGCTTATCGAGTAAGAAACTATTACAATGCATTTTCTTGAACTTCTTGATTATGCTGCGAATCCGTCTCTGGATTTTCTCCCAACTGGGATAAATAGGTTGTTGTTGCGACTTAAGGAGTTGAGGGATTGCTTCACGATAAGAAATAGCTACATCTCTCATCTGTTCATACATATTCTCATCTAATTCTATTAAGTGTTCAAAGTTACGGAAAGTAGAATCTTCCTTGTTGACTTCTCTTCTAAAGTACTCTTCTGCTAAATGCATCTTGATCATATCATGAGGTAAGTTTTCGACGTTTACATTATTACCAAGTAGTTCTAGCATGTTTATAGTATCATCTAAAGTAACCATACCCGTATCAATGTAGTATTGAACGTCTCTAGCTAATTCAGGTGTCAATTCATCAATCCTAATAGTATGTACATTATCTTGATGAAGAAGTTTCAGAACAGTAAATTCTGGAAGTCTATCTTCATCGATAGTGATCGTCACGTTGCTCTGAGGTATTCTGAACACAATAGGATCCATTTTAGACAATCGCCATATGTTATTTATTCATTTTGCACGAGATACCTAAAGCAATAATTAAGATCTAAAATGTCTGAAGGATACCTTGTCGATATCACCAAGCATGGTCTCGAAGCTGGGACCCAGAAATTCATCTCAGACTTCCCCAGGTTCGGTATCTCGCTCGTCGCGGTAGGAGCATTAACCGGTCTTGTTTACTTCTACTCAGCTTCAAAGGGTTACGGGAATAAGTTGACTGTCGCTCTGACTGGACTAACCGCTTTTGTTAGTGGCACTCTAATGATGTAAAATTTGATTCTCATGAGAATCAAATTACGGATACGTCAAAAAGTCCGGTGAGCTAGAAAATTTAATCGTCTTTATCGTCTGTCTTCTTATCGATATATTCCCCAACCTTGTGAGCACCGTAGAGAATTGTACCTGATACAACAAGAGGATAAAAGATTGCTAGCCCTAAACCAACAGCGCCGTAGATAGCAGGGTATGCCACCGCATACACATATTTAGTCGCTTCATTTTTCTCTTTTCTCATCTGCTGGTATGCTTCATACACTCCGAACACCGAACCAGAAAGTAGTCCACTACACCATATAGTCAGAGTTACGGAGGATGGTCTCTCGCTCTCATGGAAAGAATGACTGGTGGAACGAACTTGACGATAAACACGAGAGCTGAATCTAGAGAGCATTTCGAATCTAAATATTTAGATTCGAAATCATTTTGTGAGTCTACTATTTAAGATTGTGCGAGAGTCCATCTGGGCTCGCCGCCATTAGCATTAGATTTCTTAAGCACCTTACCTTCTTTTTCTAGTTTATAGAGCGCACTATTAACCATACCGGTGGTTCCATTGGGTCCCACGACCTCCTTGGCCAATTGTAGAGTTGATACATAACCGACGTCTTGTCCTTCGGGGTATTCACCCGATTTAGGCTTCCACATGCTGGGTTGGTCAGACTGCTTAGTAAGAAATTCAACGATCTTGGAGTCCATCTTGGTTTATGAGTGTCGCTTTGAGCGAGTATCATCGTGTTTTTGGATCATTTTCCCCCGAGACAAACAACAATTCAATTTGATTAGCTCATTATGAGTCTTTTGAACAATGATGTATAATCATAAGGATTTACTCCTTCATTCAATATCTCATCATGATAAACCTCTAAAAAGTTATTTCTATCGTCAGACCATTGGGTCCTAGTACGATCTTCATCCAATACAATATCTTCTATTTCAGTGTACACAGTCCACAATTTTGAACATCCTCTACTCTTTTTGTTCCTGTTCTCTCTACACTTAATTAAAGGTGGAACGATCATACGAGAGTTTAAATGAATTAATACATTAATTATTAGCTTGTATATAGCTAAACTGAATAACGTTCTATCGATTTGTGCGATTAATTGAAATATAATATCTGGTTCTGAATACTCGGTGTCGATCGATATTGTTTGTTGGTTGTTGTCGTAATCAAGAATGTAATTATCCCGGTCTATCATAGAAATGATCACATTCTCGACCATAGCGACGTTGTCTTTGACTCTTGTCAACTCAATAGTATAAATTCCAGCCATTTTCCATTCAAGTTTCTGAATGGAAAAATCATTTTATTCCATATAAGAGTCTTCATCATTTTCTGAATATGAATCCTCTTCTACAAATGACGATTCATACGAATCTTCTCCTACCGGCGATTGATCCATAGAATCTTCATCGGATTCATATGAATCTTCTACCGATTCGATCATAGAGTCTTCATCCGCCGAGGATTCAATCATCGAGTTCGATGTAGATTCTTTAAGTTGATATTTTGAATTGGTTACTTGTGTCATCCATCTTGAAGCCCACATAATCAGAGTATTAATGATATTGAACACATTTACTTCTTTGGGGAGTAATCTACCCAGATAAGTAATTTCTTTAATAGTAACGTATTCATTACCAAATTTAATACTGTTGGCCATCCGGATACAAATCATCATGAATAGACTCATACATAACATTATGATATCCCATCTTAGATCATATTTCTTATTGCCCGATAACTGTCCGAGTAAATTATTAGGCAATAAATCTAATACATAGACGTAATCGATGTTCGCTCTTGATGATTTCACTCGTATTGGTGTTTCATTGAGATATCTAGTATCAAAATTAATTGTTGTGCTATGTATCTGACCAGGTGGTTTGATACCCCAATTAGTTTCAATAGGCATGACTGCATCATGATTTGCTATAACTACCATTTCTCTAGAATATAATTCACCATCAAAGAAGTTCTGGATGACTTGATCTGAATAATACAAATTAGTATGATCAAATCCCGGGATTGTCTTAAATTCACTTATGTTTCCGGTTATATCTCTATATAAAATTTGATCAATCATGGTATCTTTCATGTATCTCTTCAACTGAGCTTCATTTAAAGTAAAATCGATGTTACGGAATAAATTATTTGTTAAGAATATGGGAATATAATTTAATACATTGAATGTTGTTTCTATAGGTTTGGGTTGTACATAATATTTCTTGTTAATGTATATACCACTAGTTTGATCAGGATGATCACATCCATATTCTCTATCTTCGTTGTAAGATCCAGAGTAATATTCAACATAAGGAACAAACACCGAACTATCATTTTGAGGACACACATAAGCTATATTAAATCTACTGCTTCTATCTAAAGATTTAATGTTATAATCTCTAATGTCATCTTGACCGTAACTACCCAATCTGTAAGTTTTCTTACCACTAATATTTAATCGAGCCCATAGAGTTATATCTTCAGCCATAGTATCATGAAGAGGTGAGTGATATTGATTAAGTAAATCTAAATTAAATATGTAGAATTTATGCAATGACATACTTTCGGTTTTGTAATTAAGTCTGTCAGCCGAACCAAGTGCTTTACCCTTCTGACGTTTGTTTATTCCTACAACTACCGCTCCATTAATATTCTCAAGGATGTGTTCTAATGCTTCATACATAGTTGACAATTTATAAGTGATTTTGTTATAAGTTCCGGTTATAGGAGACACATATTTACCGTCTGAATTAAGATGTCGATAGATATGTCCACAGTTATAATCTACTTGTGCAACATATTTAAAGTTAGTAGTTCTGTTAAAACAACTCTTTAAGAATACTTGATGAGTTGCTAGAGATATACATACTTGTCTCTTCAATCCTATACCATAAATGTTGACCAAATTCTTGATCGATCTGAAATTAGACAATATATCTACAATACTGACTTTCACCATAAACGTATTTCCTATCGGTATCTTTTCTACATTTAACAGAACATTTACGTCATCTACATTTGGAATTATCTGCTCTAGATATTTACGATCTTCTGGAAAGTAAACTTTCATAGTAATATTATGATTTAAACTTTCGTCGGTACCCACAAATACCGGATTTATTTCCTCTGTAGAATCTAGCATTTCAGGTTCTATATCAGGAGAATTATATTTCTTATTTAATCTCATACCTGACGACCAATCGATGACAGTATTAAATTGTTCGATAAACCACTGTGCTCTATCACTGAATGATTTAGGATCAAACCATGTCGTCGGGATAGTCACCAGTAGCTTGTTCATTTTAATCTCTTAAGTCTCCGAGACTCTGAGTAATTATCTCTAAGTTCTGAGAGCTCTGAGTAAATATCTACAATTATATTCTCATTGGAATATAATCTCTAACTCTCCGGAGTTCTGAGTAAATCTCCCAAGTTCCAGGTGTTATTCTCCGGAACCCAGGTAAATCTCTGATTATATTCTCTAGAATATAATCTCTAACTCTCCGGAGCTCTCCGTCCTTCTCCGAAGGTATCTCTAACTCTCTACAATTATATTCCAATGAGAATATAATCTTGACTCTCCGAGACTCTGAGCTGTTCTCATTAGAATATAATGTCTAACTCTCCGAGACTCTGAGGTCTGAGTAATATACTACTACACTGTGGTAGTATATTTTTTGGGATTAGTTGTAGAAGTTTAGCGTCCGCGACCACGAGAAGAACCGCCGCGTCCGTAAGACGAGCCGCCACGAGCTGAAGAACCACCTCGGTTTCCGTTGTAGGAAGCTTCGAGAGGTCCGGTGGTGAGAGCTTTAGGATTGGGATCGGTGGTGAAATTGTTACCGGCGATGTCGAAATTGGGGTGGCCGAAAACCAAGAGATGCTTCTTTCCGTCGGCGGAGTAGTTGAGGAAACGGTGAGAGATCAGAGCGTCTCGACCGTCACTGTAACCGGCTCTGTAAGCGATGTTAATCACATCACCCTTAGGAGTCTGACCGTAGGAGATGATAGGGAAAGTCTCCTTAGCGTCAGCGATGACGTGACGGTGACCATTGGTTGTACGATTGTTCCAGCTGTACTTATCGTAAACGGAGTGGAGGTAAGTGATCAACATCTTGACATTGAGACCCTTAGGGATACGGGTGCAGTGAATGATCTGAGTGGATTGCTTACTGGCTGCTTCACCGATAAGATCGGTAATGTAGCGAGTGGGGACTTCAATCAGAGGAAGCTCGCGAGTAGACAACGGGAGGAGCACGGGTTCGTCGGGATATCTGGGCTCCTTGAACCGAGGTACGAAGTTCTTGATCTTCTTGTTGAGCATGACCTCTTGTTCCTGCTCGTAAAGCTTCTTCTTGACTTCGTAGTTCTCGATACTGGCTTCATACTTAACCTTGAGTCGGCGATTGTATTCCTCAACCTGCTTATCAGAAGTGAACTTGAAGACAGGAGAGAAAAGAGGAGGGAGAGATCTAGTAGTTGTAACCGGAGTATACATCTCATTAAGCTCTGCCCAGCCACCACCGATGTTCATCATCCGAGCCTCACCGTCGTATTCTTCGGGATTCTCAACTTCGATCAATTCGGTCCGGGTCTCGGTCTCACGCTCTTGTCCGGGATAGACTTCGCGAAAGGGAGTATAGAAATCGTCATAATCAAACCACTGCTCTACTCCGTCCTCATTAGTACGAACATCATACCCATTCTCTTCCCAACCATCGGCTCCGAGAGTGGACACAATAACGTAATTAGAGAGGTCGTCAGATTCATAGTGATATCTCTCGACGATCTTACCGGACTCGTCTCTGTTGACAAACTCGGTGAGCTCTGCAAGGATCACGTTTCTGACGGGGCGTGACAAGATCTCGTTCTCCCACTTCATTCTCTCTACAGATGTCATAGATTGAACTTCTTCCGAGAACGAAGGCATCTCTGTCGTTGTTTCGACACGCTCCGAACCGTCAAAGTTCTTACCTCGGATTGCGTTAAGCAACCAAGTATCCTGACACCACAAGTTAAGAGTCTGGTGAGTGAATCCGTCCTTATCGGTGGGGATGGTGATTTCAACTTTAGATGCGAGGTCCTTCCAGATTTGGGGGTTAACCTGGTCGCGCGCTTCACGGGTCTTGGACAGCTTGATGAGCTCGTTTCTAATAGTAGTCTCAGCTTCGGCTTCGGACAAGAGACCGATTTCGAATGAGATGACTGACATGGCGTTGTTTTATAATAGGGTCTGGGGTTATAATAAGAAAACATCTCGTCGCCGGATCAATTTGGACGCATTTTCTCACAATTGTGAGAAAAGTAATAAGCCTGTAAATCAATGATGTGCAGATTACTGATAATCTGAAATGATTTCTTGTACATCATACATAATATTAGAGTACTCTGATTGAGGATCTTCGGAGGTTAAATGACAATACACAACTCCGTTACTCTTTGAGAAACATGAATCTTTTCCAGATTCAATACCGATCACGTCACACAAGAAATCATAACATTTCTCCCTCTCAACTGGATCATCTAATTTAGTATTTGAGAACATGTTATATTTAGTTGAATAAATAACAGCTCTATTATCGTCACGTTTCAACGTAACACCGAGAAGCGTGTTCGCTATTTCTTCATCTGTTATACTACTCCTCCTTGAAGGTGAGATCTTATAATACATACCTAACAACCCATGTGTATCCGTTGGTTTCTTGATCAAATAGCACTCATTAGAAATCATAACTCTACCGAGAAATATTTCTTGGAGCTGACTCATGTGAGACTCCATGTTTATATACATGTTCTCAGGATAAGTAATAGTTCCATCCAACTGAAACTCGATGTCGTCTATGCCTGAAGCTATCATTTAACGAGTATAGATAAAAAATGACGCATCATTTTATGGCCATATGACATGGACTAGATAAATAAAACAATGTTGTGTTTAGACAGACGATCGGTCTCCGGTAAGATTGGTGAACTGACTCCTCTATGCGTACTCAGAGAAATAGCACAGTGTCACTCAATAGACTACCCAACTCATCTTGAGACTAAATCTAATTTTCGTTATAAACTCTTTTGTAATATAGAGTTTGTCGTACCACCATCTATCCCATCGAATCCTTCTGAATGGACATCTAAAGATTTAGCTAAGATAGCTAAATTTGTTAATCCTGATACATCTATAAGTTGGACGAGAAAAGATATAACTACAGCTTTCGCATGGTTGTGTAAGTACTTCACTGATAATGTACTTCCTTCGAACATAGTATTAGGACAACAAAAACCAGGTAGTCTAGAATCTATTAATTGTTGTGTTTTGTATCGCGTGTTAACACACAATAAAATCGAAGTTAAATATGATGTCACTATCGATGAAATGTATCAATTGTATCTCGATACAAGTTTGCCTGAAATGTATCTCAAGAATAAAGCAAAGATGACGATTAATAATCTGAGTAACAATCAAATTGTTACATTCTTAGATAAACATAGAGTAGATTATCGACCTAAAATCGACTCTTCTCTAGATTTTTCGGCGTTATCAGCAAAGATAAATTTAGAAGAAGCACAAACATCTAACAGTGCGGCTGTTGCTTACGCTGCTCGATTCGGTTTAAACTTAAGTAAATCAAAGTATCCTACGTTGGAGATTCATGGTATAATAAATAATAATAATTACGTACCTCAGTATACAGATTGTATAGAGATGATGAAGGTTGATCCGTTCTGCTTACAGATAGTTCATAATTTTGATCCTAATATTCCGTCTAAATACTACACAATTCAATTGTTGACACAATGTCTCAAAGCTAACGGATTATCTTGTTTAACTAACAATCATGAAGATATATACCAAGTGCTTGTAAATAATTCTAGATTACCTAACTTTTATCACGGTAAGCATTCTACAATCACCAATTCATCGACAATCACCGGAGAGACAGTTGATGAATTAGATTATAATGATGTATTATGTTATGGTGTCAAAACGGAGAAATTGGAAGCTATGACATATGATGAAATTTTATTATACATGAAGAGCTCCGGTATGCCTCTCAATCCATGTTCTAGAACTCCGACTCAATTGTTAGATAAAGAGAGATCTAAGCTACTTCAATTAGCAACAATCTACAAGAAGACAGATCTTAAGATTTATCTAGAGAACTATGCTAAAAGTGATGTCCAAGATCAATTAGTGGCCCGGATCTCCGCTCTTCGGAAATCAGAGCATAAGAATAAAGTGGATAGTGTATTATCAGAACTCAGAAATATGGCTATGTTTGCTAGAGGTTGGGATGGTAAAGGTCCTTACCCAGTTACAGGCAACGGTCCACATACACACGTAGCTGAAACTAACACAATGAATTCAATGTTAAATGTATATACTCTTGATCAATCTCTTAAGAATGCCACTGATTTAAGTATTCTCGACTTTCCACTATTCAAATTTGATGAGAAAGGATACAGTAAGTTCACCAATCAAGAAAAGGGGAGAACTATCGGAGAAAGAATGCTCATTATGAAGTATTCTAATGTCCAGATCCCGGTAGAAGGTTACGAGATTTATTGTAATAATATTAATGGTTGTATCAGGACCTCATCGAACTATATATTAGCTACAATTTATTATATAGGATTAAATACAGGTTTTGATCCCAAATATGATATCACTGAAGTACAGTGGCTCGGATAATTTCTTTATCATTGATAAAGAAATGCTTAATTTATTCTTGTTAACTCATATTGAGTGTAAGGTAGGAAACTTGATCTCGAAGAACTCGAAGAACTCGTAGCAACTACCGGAAGATCAGGGATATCGAGCCTGGGAACAATACTACGTTTTGAGTCATTCCGAGCTCTAGTAATCAACCACACGATAAGAGCGAAAATTAGTATACCTATAATCACTAATAATATAATAGTCCAAATGCTTGTAGTTTGTTCTTTTTGAGCGGTTATCTTTTGAGCTTCATTTAAATAATTGTATTGAGCTAATGGATCTACAGTACCAGCAGAATCACAAGGTACTAATCTCGATGTTCCGTCTTCTTGGACAATTCGACATTGTGGCACACCCCCGCTACAATTTTGACTGAAATTAATATTACCTCCTACTTTACTGTTAACTATATTAATGTCGGAGTCCTCGAAAATACATCTACAACCTCCGGTGCAATTACCACAAACTTGACCAAATGTGATACTTCCTTCGACTGTCGTGTTAACTAAAGTTAAAGCAATATCATCAATAATACACAAATCTTGATTACAAGGCCGTGATGCCAACCCGTTCTCAGTAGGATATTTAATTGAACTAATACGATTACACAATGGGGTACATTCTCTATTTACTTGAAATTGACTTACATATTTCTGATAAGCGTCATCAGATAAATAACAACCACACCAATCTATTAATCCCGGTTGAAGTGCTAGTTGTTCTAAAGTAAATGCTGCACAATTTCTGGTTAACACTTGTTCGCACAGTCCGGGATAAGCACTACATATACTCCTAAAGTTATCTTGATACTTAGAATATTTATTGTTTCCCGGGACCGCACCGAGTTGGAAACCCATTTTTTCGTACCGAGATAGTAAATTATCGACCATAGTTCTTGTTTGTTGGAATCCCACCGAATTTATATTGGAGCTTAATTCTTGAATATCTTGACCTTTCTGGAATAGAGGATAGTTAGGATATAATCTTCTATTGGCATAATAAGAACAAGTCTTAGGTCCTTCAAACCATCGATATAATAATTCTCTGTCATCTGATTGTAAATCAGTACCCATACAATAATTAAATACCGATTTTGTATTCGGATCTTCACTTGTACACCAACCACCGTTTATATTCCTAAATTGAGGAGAGCAAGTGCCACTCCGGAGAGGATCAGGATTGAATGATCTTCCATCCGGTGTTGGTCGAGCCCAACAAGATCCAGCATCATTAGTATAATCTTTATCTAATACACAACAATTCAATTGATCTCCTTTGTACGCAATACGTTGTGCAATAATTTGTGTTCCTAGGATTGAACAACCACTGTCTGTACAACATCTAGGTTCATATTTAACACCATCACTTCCAATGAAATCACAATTTTGTATATAAACATCTAAATATGGGATATCAATCCATTCATCAGTAGCTCCTTCCATGTTCCCTACTATATTCTTCCTGACCCCTTGGGCTGTAGGGATCGCCCCTGCACAAGTATTCGGGATGGGATAAGCGTTCCTACTGGGATAATTTAGAGAAGGATTAACTGTATAATCTTGAGTTACAATTGTTGGGTCACTACTACT
>APMI01030030.1_pt1 | contig 18282 bp, 14 predicted proteins | sample 667938 | NCBI WGS metagenome assembly APMI01 (sample SAMN01084076, study PRJNA167559) | wastewater metagenome | biome: Wastewater | place: Denmark: Ejby Moelle, Odense | collected 2011-11-28 | reverse complement strand
CCTGCGTAACAGCCGGGGCGGCAACAATCCCGACCTGGTGAAAACAGCGTTGGATATTGAGCGGTTTGGCGCAAATGGTATTACGGTGCATCCCAGGCCCGACGAAAGGCATGTCCGCTACCAGGATGTGGCTGATCTTAAAAAAGTAATTAAAACAGAACTGAACATTGAAGGCAATTGCACTGAAGATAAATTTGTGCAACTGGTGCTGGCCAATAAACCGGCACAGGTAACACTCGTTCCCGATGCAGTGGGACAGATCACCAGCAACCATGGATGGAATACGCTTGAACACAGGGATTATTTGATAAAAATGATCGGCGTTTTTAAAGAGGCCGGCATCCGCACTTCGATATTTGTTGACCCCGTGATTGAAATGGTGGAAGGCGCCGCAGCCACCGGCACCGACCGCATTGAACTGTACACAGAGGAATATGCAAGGGAATATGCAACCGGCAATAAAACATCGGTTGAAATATACACTGCCGCTGCCGTAAAAGCCAATGAACTGGGGCTTGGTATCAATGCCGGTCATGATCTTGACCTCCAAAACCTGCAATATTTTGTGGACAATGTACCCGGCCTGCTGGAAGTATCCATCGGTCATGCACTTATCTGCGATGCGCTGTATTACGGGCTGGAGAATACGGTGCAATTGTACCAGCGCCAGCTGAAATAAGAGGGTTAACGCATGGCTGGAATTGTTAGTGCCGGGAATCCATTTCGTTGTCAATGCAGCCTCCCATAAAACATTTTAATTTATATTTACCCCGATGGAAAATGAGATCATAAGAAATTTACTGGAGGCACTGGAGTTTTCGCCCGATAATATCCCTTTGCGTTTACAGGTGGCCGATATGATGATGAAGGAAAGATTGTACGAAGATGCGGCAAAGCAATATCAACTGGTATTAGACAAACAATATGGCAATAGCAGGGCAAGTGCAGGGCTGGCGGCCAGTTATTACCAGCGTCAAAAATATTCCGCAGCCATTGTAGTGTACGAACAAATTGCAGGTGGCTTAACAAAGGATGACCAGGTGTTGTATATCAAAAGCCTGGTAAAGGAAAATTCTATTGAGCAGGCCATTGCGCTGTACCAGGAATTGCTTGGGCAGTATCCTGATTTTACAGATGATGAGATCGATACAGCGCTGCGAATGCCTTCTTCCGGGGATATGGATGACCTGTTTGACGGGATAGAGAATTCCGATGATGCCTACTTTATGGAAAAGCCCACTACCCGTTTTGCAGATGTGGGCGGTATGAGCAAGGTGAAGGAAGAGATCGCTATCAAGATCATCCAGCCGCTAAAAAATCCTGAGCTGTTTAAGGCATTTGGCAAAAAAAGTGGAGGTGGCATTTTGTTATACGGACCTCCTGGTTGCGGTAAAACATTTATCGCCAAAGCAACTGCGGGAGAGATCGATGCCAGGTTTATCAATATTGGTCTGCATGATATTTTAGATATGTGGATCGGCAACAGCGAAAAGAACCTGCATGAGATATTCGAAATGGCACGCCGTAATAAACCCTGCGTACTTTTTTTTGATGAAGTAGATGCAATGGGTGCCAGCAGGAGTGATCTGAAACAATCGGCCATGCGCCATGTGATCAACCAGTTTTTGGCCGAGCTGGATGGCGCTGAAAGCAACAATGATGGTGTGCTGATACTGGCTGCCACCAACGCACCGTGGAGTGTGGATGCGGCTTTCAGGCGCCCGGGCAGGTTCGACCGTATTATTTTTGTGGCGCCACCGGACGAGCCGGCAAGGGAAGATATTTTAAAGTCCCTGTTAAAAGGTAAACCGGTAGAAGCGATCGATACAAAAAAGATTGCCGCTGCTACGGCTGATTACTCAGGCGCCGATCTTACTGCGATCATCGACATCGCATCCGAAGAGAAATTAAGGGAAAGTTTAAGTAAAGGCAGTATCCAGCCGATCAATACAAAAGACCTGCTGACTGCATTGAAACAACACAAGCCGACTACTTTAGAATGGTTTGCCTCTGCAAGAAATTATGCCTTGTATGCGAATGAATCAGGATTGTATGATGATATATTGAAGTATTTGAAGATCAGGAAATGAGCTTAGAGTTTTGAATTTTGAGTTGATTAGAAAAATTCCCTGTACAACAACGATGAGTGATAATTTCCAGTTTATTGAAAGGGCAAGGTTACTGCTGGAGCAGGGTCGTACCGTTGATGCTATTAAGCAGGTAAAGAGCGCATTGGAGCAGGATCCCGATGATGATGACGCACTGGCATTGATGGCCCGCTGTTTATATGCACAAAAAGATTTTGATGGAGGCATTGCTTTATTAAAAAGAGCCATTGCCGCCGAGCCCGAACACAGTTACTATTATTACCTGCTGGCATTTGGTTATTATAGAAAAGATGACAACCAGCTTGCGATCAGCCACCTGGAGCAATCCATCAGCCTGCATCCTTATTTCGCAGAAAGCTATGGCCTGCTGGCCTATGTTTATCGTGATCTGAAGGACTTTAAAACAGCTTTGGCCAAGGCAGATGAAGGGCTGGCCATCGATCCTGAAAACATCACCTGCCTGAATGTACGTTCGATCGCTCTCAACAAATTAAAAAAGACGGATGCGGCCATCGAAACCATGCAATATGCGTTGGCGCAGGACCCGGATAACGAATTTACCCATTCAACGGTGGCTTGGAACTACCTTGAAAAAGGCAGGCATAAACTGGCCGCCAAACATTTCAGGGAAGCCCTCCGGATAGACCCGAATTATGCCAATGCCAAAGAAGGTTTAAAGGAAGCATTAAAATCGAAGATACCGCCGTATAAATGGTTGCTGCGGTATAGTTTCTGGATCAACAACCAGGGAAGTAAGGCCCGCTGGATGATTCCGCTTGGATTGTATTTTGCTGTAAGAATATCGGCATCTGTTTTTGAAAAGAACGCCGGCACAGAAATGATCGGGTTTACGATCGTGGCTTTGTACCTGCTGTTTGTGATCACTTCCTGGCTCATCAACCCGATCGCCAATCTTTTCTTATACTTTCACCCGGATGGCAGGTATGCATTGAACGAAACAGAAAAATACACGGCACTAACGGTAATGGGTGCCCTGCTGAGCGGCATCGGTTTACTCCTACTGGCTATGTTTGTACCGGGCAAAGAGATCTCCACCAGTTTAGTACTTGCCGGCGCTGCACTCTGCTTTTCAGCCGTGCCGCTTGGAAGAATAGAATATCCGCTGGCTTTTAAAAAATACGGCAACCAAAATAAAGTGTCGATGATACTGGCGGGACTTGGATTGATCACCGTACCGCTGGCATTCCTGTACCTGCCGGCAGCAATCGTAAGCGGGGGCATTTTCATTGTGATCTTTGTGATCAACAACTGGCTGGGAATTTTCAGGTAATCTTTTTAAATTCATGTTATGAAAAAAGGAATGAAGATCTTACTTTTTTGCCTGGGTTCGCTTACCCTCATCAGTTGGGACAGGGCGAGCAAGGAAATGGCAAAAGATCTTTTGAAAGACAAAGCACCTGTTTCCTATTTTCACAATACTGTCCGTTTTGAATATGTAGAAAACACCGGCGCTGCCATGAGTTTTGCAGACGATCTTCCCAAAACAGCCAGTTTCTGGTTGCTGAGCATGGCACCGCTGGCACTCCTGCTGGGAATGAGTGTGTATGTTATAAAAAGATCCGGCAGTATGAGTGGAGCAAAGGTGGCAGCTTTCACCATGATCATTGCAGGAGGCCTGGGGAATATTTACGACCGGATTGTGTACGACCGCCATGTTACAGATTTCATGAACATCGGCATCAGCAATATTCGTACGGGTATTTTTAATTTTGCCGACGTATGGGTAACAGCGGGTGCTGTATTATTACTGGCAACTTCTTACCAGAAAAAAAAGGATGCTACTGAGCTTGCTTAACCGCAGGTACTTCATAGTAATTTCCAGCCAGGGCTTTACCGGCCGCTTTTTTCAAATCCTTTTGAAAGGTAAAAATATCCCAGAACCAGTATCGCTGCGCTATCTTCAATTCATATTGAAACAACCTCGTATTTCCTTCCACCTCCTCTTCATACTTAAACTGGTATGTATCTGGTAAATAGACCGGTAGCTGGCCGAGGGTGATCATACTGCCCAATAAAGGCTGACCACATACCTTGTGCTGCAACATTGGATACAGCCTTACCCTGGGGCTTATTGTACTGTCATTGCTGAAACGGTAAATGCCTGCATTTTTCAATATCTCATACTCTTTCTTCAGCCCGGGATTCACAACATAAACGGTGAGTGTTGGAGCAGGTGTCGTTGCAGTCCGGTATGTTTTTGGAAATGCTTTATAAGCATAGCAGCCCGTGAAAAGCACAGGCAGCAAAAGCATCGCTATGATATTTTTAACCAGCATGAAGTATGAATTATATGCCGGTAGGCTGCACCGCTATTTCAATGCATCATTTAACCAGTCAGTAAAATGGCTGATCGCTGCCGCAGTTGATTCGATCTGTTCCTGCGCCTCCTTCCAGTTGCGTTGCTCAATGGCTTCCCTGATGCCTGGCAATGTTTTTACACCATAACCTGTGTAAAAACCCGGCGCATAAATACTGTGGCGGTACCAGCCACGTCTTGGCAAACCATCTTTTGTAAGCAGGGCCTGTTCTGCATGATAAAGTTTATTATTCAGTTCATTTTTCCTGGTTGCAGGCATGTTGCCGGTATTGATGACATTCGCCAAAGCAGTCGTTGCTTTTTCCAACGCCGTTACGGCATTTTGCAGTGAAGCAAAACTTAAATAAGGCACTTCATCTTTTGTTGCAGGTGCCAATAAAGATGCTGTAACATTATTACCGGTAACATAATGCTTTTCTTTTATCACCTGGTTTTCCACTGTGGTAGTTTCTCTCATATCATCAGCTAATGAAACCACTTCAGTAACATACTTTCCAATCGTTTTTTGCAGGCTGCGAAAATCGTAAGGCAATACTTCAGCATTGGCAAAACGCAGGGTTGTTCTGCCGCAAACTTTTGCCAGTGCAACACCATATTCAAATGTGGGATCTTTAAAACGCCTGTACATATCATAGCTGTCATAAACGGAATGATACTCTCCCCCATTGTCCTCACCACCAAAAGCAATGTTCATACTGCTGATGCCAAGGTGCTGAAAAAATGGAGAGTAATCAGAGCCGGCACCCAATGCGGCAAGGTCAAATGTTTTTTTATTCAGCAATTCTTTTTTTGCTGCGTTGCCGGCAGCATTGATGATATCATTGCTTCTCTTTCTTTCAAATACTGTTGTATTGGTTTGAGGATCGTTCACATCTTTGGCAATCTCTGTAAACGCTGGTTCCAACGCCTGTGAGCCACCGGCATATAAAAATCCCCTGCCATTGCCATCGGTATTGATGTACAACACTGCTTTTTGTTTGAGCTCTTCTGCATGAAATTCTACCCACTCAGTTGAACCAAGCAATCCGGGCTCTTCGCCATCCCATGCACAATACACCAATGTACGTTTGGGTTTGTAACCGGTCTTCACCAGTTCTCCCACCGCTCTAGCTTCTTCCAGCAATGATGCAAGACCGCTAATGGGATCGGCAGCGCCATTTACCCAGGCATCATGGTGATTTCCACGAATGACCCATTCATCCGGCAATTCACTTCCTTTCAATTTTGCAATGATATTGTGAACCGGCCTCACCTGCCAGTCGAATGCCAGCTTTAAGTGTACTTTATTTTTTGACGGGCCCACATGATAGGTAATGGGCAATCCACCTCTCCATCCTTCAGGCACCACCTGACCTTCCAGGCTTTCCAGCAATGGTTGTGCGTCCGCATAACTGATCGGGATAACCGGAATTTTTAACAGGTTGCCTGCATCTTTTCTATCCAGTCGTTTAGCGTCTTTGGTAGCACCAATATTGGGTGTTAACGGATCACCGGGATACACCGGCATATCTTCCACCGAACCACGCTGTGCGCCATATTCAGGTTTGTAAGGCCCTCTGGGATAAACATCGCCCTGGTAATAACCATCATCTTTGGGATCGCTGTAGATGATGCACCCAATGGCGCCATGTTCCTGTGCAACCTTTGGTTTAATGCCACGCCAGCTTCTGCCGTATTTTGCGATCACAATTTTTCCTTTTACATTAATGCCCAGCCTTTCCAGCATTTCATAATCTGCCGGCACACCATAATTCACATACACCAGTTCTGATGTAACATCGCCATCGGCGCTCCAGCAATTGTAGATGGGTAATTGACCGGCCTGACCGGATGTTGCATCTTCTTTTAAAGCCGGTTCTTTCAGCAAAGCTTTAAAATTCCTGCTGCCGGTCATTTCCAGTTCACGGGTAACTGGCGTTGGAAAGAGTACATAAAAGGTTTCCACTTCTGTATCAAAGCCCCAGCTTTTCAATTTTTCGGCAATGTATTTTGTATTGGCTTCGCCCCCGGGAGATGCCACATGGTGCGGTACGGCAGAGAGGTCTTTGATATACTGGTCTATATTTTTCGCATTCAGCAATGCATCAAATTTTTTCTCTGTTGACTGTTGTGCTTCTGCCGCTGCCTTACCAAAGCCTGCTAAAGGATTGGTTTGTGCCAATGCGGAGAATGAAAAAAGGGATGCCGTGATCAGTAAAGATGCTTTCCTGTTCATTTGATAGTTTTGTTGGAGTTGAAAATGTGCTGCTCAAATTTAGTGCAATTGAATTGAAACCATTTTGAATATAATACGCTTCTTTAATTTCAGGCATTGGCAGGCGGCGATAACAATGCAGCAACGCTCTAAACCTGCCAATGCTTAAAATTATTCCATCTTTTAATCCTCAGATTTGTTTTTCAACCCCATCAGTAAGGAATAAGCCCCTTTGGTTACAAAGCTTTCTTTTGCCAGTTGATCTGCCAGTAAAATTTCGGTGAAACCACTCTCCGTGTTGCCCGTTTCTACCTGTATCATTTCAAATTGTGTGTCTGTTTTTTTGACGAATGCATATTGCTTATTCTCAAAACGTACAACGGCATCTTCCGGTAATACAAAACTGTTTCTTGATCTCACTGCAATCTCAGCATTCATGTAAGTACCGGGGATGAGTGTTTTATCATACTGCTCAAAATGACAATGCACTTCCGTATTTCTTTCTGCACCGATCTCCTTGCCGATCAGTAAGATTTTGCAGGAATATTTTTTTGCAGGATCGTTGTTGGTAAAAGCAGTAACCGTTTGCCCGATAAAAAGTTTGTCGACATCTTTTTCAAATACCAGCAGGTTCAGGTGGATATCTTCCGGGTTCACCATTTCAAACAACACTTCCGTTGGTGAAACATACTTGCCGATGTTCACGTTCACTTTTGTTACAAAGCCATTGATGGGTGAATAAATGTTGATGCTGCGGCTGATATTGTTTTGTGTAACCGAAGCCGGGTTGATACCGATGAGCTGTAATTTTTCAGACAAAGCCCTTTGCGTAATCTGCAAGCCGCTGAGTTCTGCCGCAGCCTGTTGATACACTTTGTCGCTGCTGGCCTTGCTTTGATTCAGTTCCTTCTGCCGGTCATATTCCAGCTGGCTGTAAATGAGTTTTGATTTTGTCATCAGGTAATCCTGCTGTAACTGTATGTACTGCTGGTCTTCCATTACAGCAATCACCTCTCCTTTGCTTACATGCATGCCCGGCAGCAGCTTGGTGGTTTTTAAATAGCCGCCCAGTGGTACGCTCACCGATACCATGTTTTGCGGCGGCACATCGATCTTGCCGTTCAGTTTTAATACAGCAGCAATGGGCCGTTGATCCAGGCTACCGGTAACGATGCCTGCATTTTTTACCTGAGCAGCGGTAAGCGTAATAATATTGCCATCTGCCGTTACAGGCTCTTTTTCCGTTCCTGTTTTTTTATTACTGCAGGATGACAGCAGCAATATTGATATGATATAGATAATCGGTTTCATGTAGTAGATGATTTTATTTGTTACTGAAATAATGCAGCTGGATGATGGCTTCATTCAGGTTTTTCACTGCTTCTATGTAATCGTTTTGTGTAATGATGGCCTGGTTCATCAGCATTACCCATTCCAGGTAATTGATACTGCCATTGGAAAATTGCTGGTTGGCCGTTGCAATGATGAGCTTTGCGGTTTCGAGGCTATGTTCTTCAAAATACTTCACGGTTTGCAACTGCTTTTTATATTCCAGCACAGCAGCTTCATAAGCTGATTTCAATGACTGCAGGCTGCTGCTGTAATTGTTTTCTGCAATGGTATTGCTGAACTGAGCTGCTTTTACTTTTGCCTTTTGAGCTTTTGCAAAGATCGGGATCACTACTCCAGCCTGCACTGCAGTAAACCGGTAGGCAGAAGAATACAATTTATCATCAGCACCCGTGCCTTTGATACTGGTATTATTTACACCGATCAAAAATTCCGGAAGCAGTTTCGCCTGTTCAGCTCTGATCAAAGCTCTTGCAATATCCTGCTGCTGCTGTACTTGCTGCAGGTAAGGATGCATACTGAGCGCTGACGTATCAGTGGCATTTGCGAAAACCATTTTGTATTGATCAGCAACGGGTATATAAACAGTGTTGGTATTCAGCAATAGTTGAAATTGCAATTGTGCCGTTTGCCTGTCAGCTTCCAGTTGCTGTAATTGTATGATTACCTGTGCCAGCTGATTTTCAGCCATTGCTTTTTCCAGTACATTGGCTTCGCCTTTGTTCAGCCTTAACGCAGCTTTTTGCAGGAACGAACCAAACATACTGTCGAGTGATTGCAACAAAGCCTGTTTATGATCCAGGTACAACAAGTGATAGAAACTTTGCTCCACCTGTTTTTTAAGCACAGATTCTTTCACAGCAATGTTCAAAAAGCTATTCTTTGCTTCCTGCTGCAGCAACTCTTTCTGCCTCCTGTAAACAGAAGGCAAGGCAAAAGTTTGCGACACGCCAAACCTTGTATCAGTGTAAATACTGTTGATCTGCCCGGCTTCTGCGCTGAAATTAGTTGGAGCAATGCTAGTTGCTGTTCCCACAAGCAACTGCTGGTATTGGGCTTTCAGTTTTTCATTTTTAACCGACAGGTTATTTTTTAACGCTGTGTCGGTAGCTTCCTGCAGGCTTATTTTTTGTTGAGCATTTACAGGTACGGAAACACCCGTGATCAGTATCAGCAAAAGAATGGAAGTGATTGCCGGTTTCATGTTTTTCTTTTTTGTAAATCCTTTTTCGAAAATGATATAAAGAATGGGCAGTACCATTAATGTTAAGAAAGTTGCGATCAATAAACCGCCAATAACAACTGTTGCCAATGGCCGCTGCACTTCTGCACCAGCGCCATTGCTGATGGCCATGGGTAAAAAGCCAAGCGAGGCTACAAAAGCGGTCATTAGCACAGGCCGCAATCTTGTCCTGGTTCCTTTGAGTACAATATGCCGGATGTCTTCATCTCCCTCAGCTTTTAGGCGGTTGAATTCTGCGATCAGTACAATACCATTCAAGACCGCCACGCCAAACAATGCAATAAAACCTACTCCGGCACTGATGCTGAATGGCATTCCCCTTAATGCAAGGAATAATATCCCTCCCGTGGCACTTAATGGTATGGCTGAATAAATGAGCAACCCATGTTTAATGGAATTGAATGCAAAAAATAACAGCAGAAATATCAACAGCAGCGAAACGGGCACAGCGATCATCAACCGTTGTTTGGCTGCATTTAAATTCTCAAATGCGCCGCCGTAGGTAACATAATAACCAGCAGGAAACTTGAGTTGTTTATCTACTTTTTGCTGCAGTTCTGTTACAATGCTCTGCACATCCCTTCCCCTAACGTTGAAGCCTACCACAATTCGTCTTTTAGCGTCTTCCCGTTGTACCTGGTTGGGGCCATCTTTTATTTGAACATCGGCCAGCTGGTACAATGGCACCTGGGATCCGGTTGCTGTTGGCACCAGCAGGTTCTGTACATCAGCGAGGTCTTTTTTCAACTCACTGCCCAGCTTCACTACCAGGTCAAATCGTTTTTCCCCTTCAAAAACCATCCCGCTGCTTTGCCCGGCGAATGAGGCGTTCACCACTTTGTTGATATCGGCAATATTTAAACCATACTGTGCAATCGCATTGCGGTTATATTGCACAATGATCTGCGGCATACCCGCTACTGCTTCTATATAAAGATTTTTAGCGCCATCAACTTTACTGATGATCTTTCCCAGTTCAGCGGCATACTGCGCCAGCGTGTCAAGGTCTTCTCCAAATATCTTACACACTACATCCTGCCTGGCGCCTGTCATCAATTCATTAAAACGCATCTGTACCGGGAACTGGAAACCTGCAGTGATACCCGGCACATCCTGCAAAGCCTTGCCCATTTTTTCTGCCAGTTCATTGAAGGTTTTTGCAGAAGTCCATTCCTTTTTATCTTTCAATATCACCATCATATCACTGGCTTCCATTGGCATGGGGTCGGTTGGCACTTCACCGCTGCCGATCTTGGTCACTACTTTCTCCACTTCAGGAAACTGCGTTTTTAAAATATGTGCTGCCTTTTGTGTGTTGGCGATCGTGGTAGTTAAACTGCTGCCGGTTAACACCCTTGTATCTACGGCAAAGTCACCTTCTTCCAAGGTTGGAATAAATTCTCCACCCATAAAACCGAGTATCACCATTGCGGTTATGAACAAACCAACGGTTGCAGTGATCACCGTTTTTGGAATGGATAAGGCGATCTTTAAGGAGGCTTCATACATATTCTCCAGCTTTACCATCAAGCGGTCTGATAAATTGGGCTGGTGCTTGATCTTCCTGCTCAGGAACAATGCGCTCATCATGGGTATGTAGGTGAGCGATAAAATAAATGCACCCAGCAATGCAAAGGCAACGGTCTGTGCCATGGGCTTGAACATTTTTCCTTCAATGCCCTGCAGTGTAAAAATGGGAAGGTATACCACCAGGATGATGATCTGTCCAAATACGGCGCTGTTCATCATTTTTCCGGCACTTTTATGCACAGTTTCATCCATTTGCCGGTGATGCAGTTTATCCAGGTGATGAAAGTGTTTGTTGTGGGTAAGCTGGTGCATCACGGCTTCTACAATGATCACAGCACCATCTACGATCAAACCAAAATCCAATGCACCCAGGCTCATCAGGTTACCGCTTACGCCAAAAAGGTTCATCATGATCACAGCGAAAAGCATTGACAATGGGATGACCGATGCAACGAGCAGGCCTGCACGAAAATTCCCGAGGAACAATACCAGCACCAACACAACGATCAATGCGCCTTCTGCCAAATTTTTCTCCACGGTGCCGATCGCATTGTTTACCATTTTTGTACGATCGAGAAATGGTTCTATCATCACGCCTTCGGGTAATGTTTTTTGTATCTGTGCAATACGCTCTTTCACATTTTTTATCACTTCGCTGCTGTTGGCGCCTTTCAGCATCATCACGATGGCGCCGGCCACTTCGCCCTGGTCATTGTAGCACATGGCACCATAACGGGTGGCGTAGCCAATCTTCACTTCTGCCACATCTCTTATAAACAAAGGGTTTCCGGCACTCTGTGTTTTGACTGCAATGTTGTTGATGTCTTCAATATTACCCACCAGCCCCTCGCTGCGGATGTATAGAACGGAAGCACCTTTTTCAATATAGGCGCCGCCGGTATTCTGGTTGTTATTTTCCAGCGCTTTAAAAACATCGTTGATGCTGATCTGGTAAGAAAGTAATTTGGCAGGATCCACTTCAATGGAATACTGTTTTAATTTTCCGCCAAAACTGCTCACTTCCGCCACGCCTTTCACACCCAGCAACTGCCGGCGAACAATCCAGTCCTGTATCGTTCGCAACTCTGTTTCGTTGTATTTATTTTCGAAACCTTTTTTTGGTCGCACTACATATTGATAAATTTCTCCCAGGCCGGTGGTGATGGGCCCCAACTCAGGTATCCCAATGCCCTGTGGAATTTCCGCTTTTACTTTTTGTAAGCGTTCGGACACCTGCAGGCGTGCCCAGTAAATATCTGTAGCATCGTCAAACACAATGGTGACTAATGACAATCCGAATCTTGAAAAACTCCTGATCTCTTTTAGTCCATGAATGTTGTTGTTGGCCTGTTCAATGGGGAAAGTAACGAGGCGTTCAATATCGGTAGCGCCAAAAGAAGGTGCAATGGTGATCACCTGCACCTGGTTATTGGTGATGTCGGGTACTGCATCAATCGGCAACCTGGTTGCCTGGTAGCTGCCATAGGCTGCCATCACAAGGATGAAAAGGCCGATGAGCAGTTTGTTTTTGATAGCAAACCCAATGATTTTATTCAGCATAGTATTATCCTGTTAAATAGTGAATGGATCTTTTACATCGTATAAAAGAAGTTGGCAGTGAAACAACGTTTCATCGCCGCAATAAAATTAAAATGCTTAACAGGATTTGGGTGGTTGCCAGATATTGGCAAAGAAAGAAGAGCTCACAAAAACATCATGTGGGAAATATTGCTTTTGTTCTTCGATGTGATTGATCTTATGAGTGGAAATGGTAAATACTGCCGGTGGTGCAGCCAGGTTGATCTGTACTGCACAATTATCATGTGTTTTAAACGGCAATTGCATATCTTTTTCATGATCTGCATCCGGTTTATTATTGTTGGCATAATGAATACAGAGAAACTGCCAAAGGGTAAGGTCGGTCTTTTCTTTCTTGTGTTCGTTAAAATGGGCAACAAAAGCAGGGAGTTTAAGCAACTGGCTTAGTTCTGTTGTGGAGAACAGGTAAACAGAAAAAAATAATATTGCAATTGATTTTTTCAACCCGCCTAAGGTACAAAAAAAACTTTACCGCAGGGACTATTGGTGAACTGTAAAAATAAACCCCGCTGTGGCGGGGTTCATTTACGTTGTAAGTATGTTTTTTAAAATTACCTGAGCAACTGTTGCAATTTCCTTTCCAGCGCAGGCCCACGCAGGTTTTTGGCGATCACTTTGCCATCAGGGCCAATCAAAAAGTTTTGCGGAATGCTTTGTATTTTAAATTGCTGGGCTACTGAATTGCTCCAGCCCTGCAGGTCGCTGATATGGTTCCAGGTAAGTCCATCCTGGCTGATGGCTTCTAACCAGGCTGGCTTTGCTTTATCAAGTGATACGCCGAGGACGGTAAAATTTTTGTCTTTGAATTTTTGAAAGTTGGCAACCACATTCGGATTTTCCTGGCGGCAGGGCCTGCACCAACTCGCCCAAAAATCTACCAATACGTATTTTCCTCTTAATGATGACAGGGAAATCAGTTTGCCCGAGGTATCGGGTTGTGAAAAATCCTCCAGCACGCTGCCTACGCCATTGTGTTTGTTATCAGCAATTTGCTGGCTGATATAGTTGCCCATATCCGTAGTTTTTACAGAGGCGTCAAGACTGTTGAATAATTGTTCTGCTTTATTTACATCGTCCGACAACTGCGTGTAGCGAATTACCGCCAGTGGAGCGATATAGGATTTTGGGTTTTGTTGCAGGAAGCTGATTACGGCTTGCTTTGCAGCATCGATCATTTTTTCATCTGAAGGAGCATTCTCCCCAAAATAAGCCTGGTAAGGAGCCAGGGCAGTATTGAGTTTTGTATAATCGGAATGGCTTACAGAACCAGACACTGCAGCCCTGTCGAGCGCCTCTTTGGTGCCGGTAACAGTAACGGTACTGTTATCCAAAAACAGGGTAAGATAAGGAGGTTTCTGATCAACAATAATGATCTTGAAAGCAGGTTTATCAAGTTTTCCTTTAAAACTAAACTTGTTCTGGTACACGCCTGTCTGTTGTTCGGCTGCCCCTGTTTGCCCGTTCAGCAAAGATATTTTAGTGCCATCTGCAAACCCGGTAACCTCACCATTGATCACAAAACCATCTGCCTGCGGAGCCGCTTCATTCTTTACGGCTGTCGCACGGGCCTTTGTTTTGGCTGCAGGTTTTACCTGGGCATGCAGCAATGCCGGAAATATTAAAACGAGGAGTAATGCTTTCTTCATTAGAAATGTTTATGCCCGCAATTTAGCCATTTTAATGAAATGGAATCAGGCCAGGATGCGATTTAGGAATTCTTTTGTAACTGCTGCACTGTCGCTGTTCTGTTGAAGCGCCTGGATATAAGCACTGCCGATAATCGCACCATTGCTGAATTCACAGGCAGCGCTGAAAGTAGCTTTGTCTTTGATGCCAAAACCTACCAGCACAGGGTTGCGGAGTTGCATGGCCTGCAGCTTTTTAAAATATTCCTGCTGATCGCCGATCGCTTTGTTATTACCCGTGGTGGAGGAAGATGAAACAGCGTAAATAAACCCGCTGCTGAGTGCGTCAATTTTTCGAATGCGCTCTTCACTGGTTTCTGGTGTTACCAAAAAGATGAAATCCAGTTTGTTCTGTTTGATGATAGCGCCATACTCCGTTTCAAATTCATATTGTGGCAGATCGGGTAATATCAGTCCGTCAATGCCCACCGCTGCAGCATCGGCACAGAATCTATCAAAACCATATTGCATCACCGGGTTCATATAACCCATTAAAATTACCGGCACCCGTATTTCGTTTCTGAAATCTTTTAATTGTTCAAACAGTTTTTCGATGCTGATGCCGTTCGCAAGTGCGGTCATGTTGCTCTGCTGTATCACAGCCCCATCAGCCAGCGGATCACTATAAGGCATGCCCAGTTCAATGATATCGGCCCCATTTTGCTGCAGGGCTTTCATTACTTCCAGCGTGGAATGTAATTGCGGAAAGCCTGCCGTGCAGTAAACATTGAGTACGTTCTGTGATTTATTTGAGAACAGCGTTCGAATACGAGTCATTATTTGCATTTTAAGTCTTTCTATTTTTTAACCACAACCCGGATCATTTAACCTGTTTTTTGAGTGACGGTATTCTCTTTTATCCATTTTACTATTGCATTCAACACCAATGTTGAATTGGTTTCAATTTCATCATTGGTGAATCTTAATACCGTGATGCCACATTCATTCAGTCTTTTAGTTCTCACATCGTCATATTCCTTTATGTTGGGATCATCATGAATTCGTCCGTCTGCTTCAATCGCCAGCTTGGCTTCATGACAGTAAAAATCAAGTACAAAGTTTTCAAACGCATGTTGGCGGCGAAATTTCATGTTCCCGGCTTTCCTGTTTCTTAGCAGTAGCCACAATATTTCCTCTGCTTTTGTCTGTCGCTGACGCAAAATTCTCGCTATCTCATAAGTTGATGGATTGGCATGGTGATGTAGATTTTCGTTGAAGTCGGGCATCATTTTGTCGCTTATCAAGTTTTTTAAAAGCATTGTCAATTTTACCTCACCCTCATTCCCTCTCCTTAAAGGAGAGGGAGGCTAATATCTTCCCTGGCTAATTTTCCAACCCTTTTTGAGGCATTTTTCTCAAAAGAATCTCCGGTATGAGAGTCTTTATAGTCCCTCTCCTACAGGAGAGGGACTGGGGTGAGGTAAAACTACTACTTCACATCCATCAATTGAGTCTGCCCTACAATGATCTCCTTGCCATCGATGATGATGTGATGGTACACGGGATAAGCATCTATATCAAGGGTGATCTTGAAAGCGGCTTTTGCTGCATCCGTTTTAGGAAAATCCACCACAATGCTGTCCCCTTTTCTTTCTACGCTGTACTGTTTGCCATCAAAGCCGGCATCAAGGCAGCTTTCAAATTCATAGCGTTCCCCGCTGATATTGCTCAGCATATTGATCACTTTATCGCCGGCAGTACAGTCGCCTGTTTTGCGGTATTCCAGTTTGTGGTTCACAAATGCTTTTTCTCCGCAGGAACAAAAAATGGCGGCTGTAAAAATGCACAGGATGTATTTCATAATTTATAGGTATTTCATGTAAGTGGCCAAATCCTTATCTCCCCTTCCACTCAGGCAAATCACCGCAACATCATCCGGCTGAAGACCAAGTGTATTCAATACTGCGAAAGCGTGGGCAGTTTCCAGCGCCGGGATAATGCCCTCGGTCTTGCTTACTTCAAAAGCAGCTTTCAGCGCCTCTTCATCTGTTGCGCTTAAAAATATACCCCGGCCGCTTTTGTATAAATGTGCATGTAACGGGCCGATGCCGGGATAATCCAGCCCGGCTGAAATGCTGTGTGGCTCTATCACCTGGCCATCTGCTGTTTGCATCAATAAACTTTTGCTGCCGTGTAAAATGCCCGGAGTACCCAATTGTGTAGTGGCTGCACTCATGCCACTGCTGATTCCACAACCTGCAGCTTCCACAGCCACTAACTTAACCGATTCATTGTTTAAGAAATGATAAAATGCGCCGGCTGCATTGCTGCCACCACCAACACAGGCAATTACATGCGTAGGTAATTCATTCCCGGTTTTCTCCAGCAATTGTTTTTTTATTTCTTCGCTGATCACACTCTGAAACCTGGCTACCATATCCGGGTAAGGATGTGGCCCCACCACACTGCCGATGATATAATGTGTATCAACAGGGTTGTTGATCCAGTCCCTGATGGCTTCGTTGGTAGCGTCTTTCAAGGTTTTGCTGCCACTCGTTGCCGGTATCACAGTGGCACCGAGCATCTTCATCCTGGCAACATTCGGCGCCTGTCGCTCAATGTCTTTTTCTCCCATGTACACAATGCACTCCAGCCCTTTCAATGCACATACGGTGGCCGTTGCTACGCCATGCTGACCAGCGCCTGTTTCGGCGATGATCCTTTTTTTGCCAAGCCGTATGGCCAGCAAAATTTGCCCGATGGTATTGTTGATCTTATGGGCGCCGGTATGGCAGAGGTCTTCTCTTTTTAAATAGATATTTGTATTGAATCGCTTGCTTAATCTTTCAGCAAAGAACAAGGGCGTTGGCCGGCCTACGTAATCAGTCAGCAATTGCTGGAACTCTTTTTGAAAAGCGTCATCATACATGATCTTCAAATAGCTTTCCTGCAGTTGTTTTACATTCGGGTGTAACATTTCCGGAATGTAGGCGCCTCCAAACTGCCCGTAGTAGCCATGTTCATCGACTGTAAAGTTATTTTCCTGTGTTAGCATTTTTTATTTTTTTTGAACCAGGGTTTAGGATATTAATTAAGCTTCAGTGGCGTCGCACTCTTGTGCCGCATCTCTTCACTCATCTTTTTCAACGCATGTGATAAATGAACATTTTAAGTTTGACCAGGCACAATCAACTCCAGGAATTTCAGATCCATCCATCTTCCAAACTTCCACCCTACTTCCTTAAAATGCGCCACTTCTGTAAATCCAAATTTTTCATGCAGTGCAATGCTTGCTGTATTCTCCGCTTCAATGCCTGCAACAATCGCATGCAGCTTTAGTTGCCTGGCAGCATCAATTAATGGTGGCAGTAATAATTTCGCCACGCCTTTCCCACGGCTGTCTGCCGCAACATAAACCGAGTTCTCAACAGTGTGGCGGTAGCCGGGCCAGGGGCGAAAGGGCCCGATGGTACTGAACCCCAATAATTTTTCATTTTCCACTGCCACAAAAATCGGGAAACCCTGCTCCCTGCGCTGATCGAACCATTCCTTACGCATGGCCAGTGTATGAGGTTCATAGTGCCATACGGCAGTGGTATTTGCAATGATGTCATTGTAAATTTCCAGCATTGCCGGCAGGTCGCTTTCTATAGCATGTCGTACAAACATTGTTCAATTGTTACATTGTTGAATTGTTGTTGATGGCTGTAGTGTTCAATAAAGAGATGCTGTACAAGAGTGCCCCGAATTCCGAAAGCTTTCGGAACGGGATAAACTGTGCCAATGAAGCCAAATAGTAATTCATTGGTTGTCTCAAAAAAAACTAAACTATTTTAAACGCTCTAAACCAACATTTGAAAATAACATCTTCATTTAACTGCTCAACTTGTTCAACCTACCATTTCAATCCCTGCTTCAATTGCAGTATCAGCGCCATATCTTTTACGCCGGGCTCTTTTTCAAATTTGCTGTTGATGTTGATTCCGTAAAAATCTGGGTGTTTGATCTTCCTTATAGAATCGATATCATCCACACCAATGCCGCCGCTTACAAAAAACGGCTTTTCAATTTTCGCTTTCGACAGTACTTTCCAGTCGAACTTTTTGCCCGGCCCTGTTTTGATATCAAACAAATAGTAATCACACACCTCATCGTATGGCGCTACCAGTTCGTCAATGTCAACTTTTTCTTCACCAATGCTAAAAGCTTTGATCACTTCTACTTCATCAGAGAGATCAGCACATACTTCCGGATTTTCACTGCCGTTCAACTGAATCACATCCAGCCCGTAATCA
>APMI01008554.1_pt1 | contig 18283 bp, 9 predicted proteins | sample 667938 | NCBI WGS metagenome assembly APMI01 (sample SAMN01084076, study PRJNA167559) | wastewater metagenome | biome: Wastewater | place: Denmark: Ejby Moelle, Odense | collected 2011-11-28 | reverse complement strand
GCAGCGGGTGCATCGCCAAGCAGGGCGTCAAGTTGCAGCCGGTTGATGGCGCCGTAGGGATTCCAGTCGGTGATGGTTTCGGGGCTCCCTTCTCCCAACGCGTAAGTGTTGCGCGAAAGGGCCAGTTGCGCAGCGACTTTTTTCCAGGTTTCGCTGGCTCGGCTCAGGATGATGGCCTTGCGTTTGTAGGCACTCGCAAGAATGGCGAGCCGTTCGAGGTTGGGCGGCATGTCGGCGCAAAGTACATCCTGCGCGCCGTGGGGCTTCGGGCTGGCCAGGGTGATCAGGGATGTCAGGCGGGCGATTGCATCGTTGGCCAGGCGCGGAGCAGTCTTCAAATCCTGCGCGGGTCCGGGTTCACTCAGGCGCTCGGCCTGGCGGGCTTCCAGGTTGGCAAGTTGTTCGATGGCGGAAATCGGAACCAGTCCACGGGAGGAGTCTGCGCCGATGGCGCGTAGCAGGGCCTGCCGGGCCGACGGAAAGCCTTCGCCCCCGTATTCTGCGTAAAGGCGCCCCAGGGTCTGCTGAACTTCGGGCAGCCCGACCCAGGTATCGGGAACGTGCTTCAGGCGGGTCTTCACGCGTTGAACGGCAGTCTTGAAGTCGGTGCCCTTGATGATGGACGAGGCGGTGCCAAGGCGCGAGTCGAGACGGCGTTGTTCAAGCCAGTCTATGAGCTCCTCGGGGGCTCCCAGTGGCGTGTCGTCGGCCGGCGCACCGCGTTGCACCTTGAGCTGGAAGGACGGGTCTCCATAAGCCTGGTATGCGCCCCAGGTGTTGCAGGCCGGATGCGCGTCGAAGGTGCTCTGGCGGGCCATGCTGATGGCGGTACCAAAGCAGGCAGCCTGGTTGGCCATCTGGTCGAAGAAGGTTTCGGTGAAGGTCCGGGCGGCGGCATCGTCTACCTCCCAGCCGGCGGCCACCACGCAGCGCACGCCCATGTCGATCAGCTCGCGGGCCAGGCTGTAGGCCAGCCGGTTGCTGTTCGACCCGGCCGCGGCACCTATCTTGCCGAGATGGCAACAGCTGAGGAAGACCAGGTCGGGCACGTTTTCCATCAGGCCGATTTCAGTGGCCGACAGGAGCAGGCCATCCGACAGCACTACGCCGCTGCGATAGCTGCCATCGGCGGCCTGTTTGGCGAAAATGCCGTGGGCTGAGACCATCAGGATACGATAGGGGCGGGCGAAGAGACGGGTGAACACGTCACTTGCAGCGGAGTCGGGCGGGGCAATGGTGACGGCGTAGCCGGCGTCGGTAAGGACCCGGCTGACGGCGTCGCCTTCGCCGGCGGCTCCGGGCAGGTCGGCCAGACTATCGCGGGCGGAACGCCCGTCAGGCCCCGTGGCGGGCTTCCAGCCGGGCCCACCGAACTGCGCGTGAAAGCCGTCGGTGCTCGGGTTGGCGATGACGCAGGCTGACAGGGTGTCGGTGCGCACCACCTGCTGGCGGAAGCGCGGCGTCATGAATTGACGCACGACGCGGGTGCGCAGCACCAGCGGCTTGCCATCGGCCTCCAGCATTTCCCAGGGCAGGTTGGCGGTACTTTCATCGACGACCAGGATGAGATTGCCGGCCTTGCGGGCGGCACCCTTGAAATCGAGTGGTACGAGCAGCTGGAACAGGGTGTTGCCGAAGCCCGCGTCAGGAGAATAGAGCGTGCGGCTCGGTCCGTTGAAGGTGCTGTCGGCCAGCTTTTCGACCAGCCCTGGCTGGCGTTGCAGAACGACGCTTTCAGCCCGCGCCCTCTCGCCCATGTATACGAACTTCAGGCGTTTGGCGTATTGCGGCACCGGTGCTTCGTCGAGGCCGGTGGGAAGCGGCATATGGCCGTCGCCGGTCTTGTCGCCGTAACCGTAGATGCGCAGGATCTGGCGCAGGTTTTCCGGCGGAATGGGCAGCTGGAAGCGCGGGGTGTAGCAGTCGCGGGAGCATTGACTGTCCTCCCGGTCGGCATCGAAAACCACCAGGCGCGGCCAGTAGTCGGTGAATGGCGAAACGCTGAGGCGCTGGCGGGTGCCTTCGCCATAGCGCACTTCGGTGGCCGTTTCCAGGTCGAGGTTGAGCCGCTTCAGGTCATTTGCGAGGGTCTTGTTGAGGCGGCTGACCGCGTGAGCGGCCGAGATGGCGGCATCCCGATAGACTTCAATGAACTGGAGATCGGCCACGAAGGCGCGCCGCGCGGCCTGCTTGCCGGTGCCGTTGTCGAAATCCCGATTGGCCATCAGGACGCCAAGGACAACCGCCTTGACGGATTCATCGACGTCCAGTTGGGCTGCGGAGTTCGAGCCGATCAGCAGGCTCGCGAGGCTCAACTGCAGGGGTGGCGAGGTTTGGGCAAGGGTGTCGTCAACGGTATGCGCCTGGTCGGAGACGGGCTCCTCACCATAGCGATCGGCGGCGTGGAGCAAGTAGCGCAATACGCCCGAGCGAACGGCTTCGGTCACGCCGTCGGCAGACAGCTTTCCCATCTCGCCGAGGCCGACCACCACCGCACCCCGTCCGGCATGCTGGCGGCGGTCTTCTGGGGTGCGTGGCATCAGGACGATGGTGGCGTTGCCGAGTTCGCCGGAGTGGATGCCAAGACGCTGGCGCTGACTGAGGGCGCCGTCCACCAGGTAGCGGTCGATGACCGACTCGGCGGCGGCAATCGGATCCCCATGGTAGTGGCCGCACATGATCGGTGTCCGTACGAAGCGCAGGTCCATGGCTTTGACCGACACCCGCACGAGCCGGCTCTTGCCCCGGGCTTCCGTACGCTGCACACGCCCGCCGAGCAGGCGGGCGATGGCTTCGGGTGCGGATGGGTAGCCTTCCGGCGGGCCGGCGCGATAGGTGCGGACGGATGCGCTGCCGTCGCCCCGGCTGACCGGCAGCGAGGTCAGTTTGCGCGGGCTGCCACGGGTCAGCAGGGCGTCGATCTCCTCGAAATATTTCTCGGTGCTGGTGAGGCCCATGTGATCGACGGGCATCAGCCATTTGCGCTCGGCAGGCAGGTCGGCGAGGTGGCCCGAAGCCCAGGTGACGGAACCGTCGCCATCGGGCGTGCCGCGCAGGGCAAGGCCGATCAGCTTGCCGCCATCGGTTTGTTCGAGGAGGCCGCAGGGGGTGTTGTCGCTCTGACCGAAAATATAGGCGATGCGCTCGGGCGCCTTGCGCACCCAGGAGGTGTCGGCCACCGACTGCCAGAAGTCGCGCGCGTCATTGAGCACTTCCTGGGTGGGTTTGCCACCGAGCCTGCGACCGAACCAGAAGTCGTTATTGACGGCGGACAGCTTGTCCCACACGTCCCGGCTGTAGTAATCGCGTGCGCTCAGGTTGCCGGTGTCGGCGAAGCCGGGCGCCGGCAACAGGTGCACCGCGCCCGGAAAGCCGGCGACGATGTCGAGGATCTGCTGCATGTTGTGGCGCAGATCGATGCGGGCAAGGGTGCGGATGGTGTCGGATTGTCCGAGCAGGGTTTCGACGAACAGGTGGGAGCCGCGGTTGGGGGTGCCGAGCATGAGCAGACGGCCGCCATCCCGCGCGATGATGGCATCCCACAGGGTTTTGTCGGCCGCGAAGGCGGCCCGCACGACCAGCCCGCCCATGCTGTGGGCGAGAATGCGCACCGGCTTGTCCGGATGATCTGCCAGTGTCTTGCGCAGAGTGCCGGCCAGGATGGCGCCGAGCGCGGCGATGGGCTGGCGCCAGTCATAGGTGAAGGTGACGAGCTCGTGGGAGCGGGCCAGATGGTCGGCGAGCTTGCCGTAGGCCATACCGACCAGCCCTTGGGGCGTCACATTGGCGGTGCTGCCCATGGCGATGCGTTCCAGCCGGCCGCGGGCCAGGTCCAGCGGGTCGAGCCAGATCTTGTCGCCATTGGCGGCTATTTCGCTGCCCATGATGCCGGGCAGATAGACCAGCACGGCCGGTGCTGGCAGGGCGTCGCCCCGGCTGGTCGGCACGCGGGAGGCTGTTGCTTCGGGCACTGCCGGGCTAGCCCATTCGGGTAGCGCCAACGGATCCGCGGCCGACAACCAGCCATGCAGTGCCTGGGGCAGCGGCTGGCCGTCGGCGGTGGCTGTGTCGTCGCGAAAGTAGCGGAAGTGATTGACGTTCTCCCCCTGTACGAAGATCGCCCGTGCGCTGGCTTGCCAGGCCAGACCGCCATACATCGACGTCGTGTCGACCACCAGATCGTTGTCGGCCCGGTCAAAGAACATCCAGTCGGTGAACATCACGCCGAGGCGTTTGAGGAAACCCCCGCCTTCTATGTCACCGGCGATCACGGCCATCTGCAACCCGGGGCGGCTCGGCGCGCGCGCCAGCAACATGCCCATCGGGGCCTCCGGCAGCATGGCTTCGATGCCTGGCAGGAGCTGAGCTTGCAGGCGCCGGTTGGCGATTTCCAGCACCACCCGACTGAGGAATTCGAGGCCTTTGTCGGTGGCGGCACGCGCCGCTGCGGAGGCGCCGGGGCCGGCCACCAGACCGCCTGCCGCGCCGGCAGACCAGGCGCCAAAGCGGCGCACCAAGGTAAGCAGGCCGGACAGGAAGAGGTCCAGGTTGTCGGTAAGAAGTGCGGTGCCGCGTGCCGGCGACGCAACGCGAACGTAGCGATCGATCACCAGCGCCTTGTGGCGTAGCAGCTGGATCAGCTCGGTCAGCTTGGCCTGTTCCTGGGCAGCATATTTCTCCAGATTGTCCGTGTCTCCGGCGCTTTCCTGCGGACCGGGTCGGCGCCGGTAGTTCTCGATCAGCTCGGCGAAGGTGGCGTCGTTGCCGGCGGAAGGGTCAAGGCACAGCAGATCGCCGACCAGGCCGCCGCGGGAGTGGGTGACGATGGATAAACGGGCGCCGCGCGGCAGCACGCGAACGAGGGCGAGCGCGTTGTCGATGGGGCTTTCGGAAAAGGTCCGGTGTTCGAAGCCGAAAACCCGCCCTTCGAACTGCTCGGTGAGCTTGCTCCAGGTGTGGCTGCCGGGAAGCTCGCCGAAGGATCCGAGGGTGTGGGAGCCGGTGCCGTGGATGAAAATCAGGCCGGGCTTGCTGCTCAGCACCTGCAGGCCGGCCGCGTCGCCGTCGAGGCGCTCGTGTTCTTCCAGGGCGCCGCCGCGCCAGGGGTAGAGTCCGGGCTCGCCGGCGAGCTGCTTTTCGATGGCCCACACGATGGCCTTGGCGCCGAGCCATGTGGCGCCGGCGACGGCCAGATCTTCGACGGTCTTGCCGGTCAGCTCGCCGGCCTTTTCCTTGGCCATGCGGGTGATGTCGTCGGGAACCAGCTCCAGGGAAGTGACCTGCCGCCAGATCCAGTCGCCGAGACCGCGGTTGTTGGCATCCCGCGGGCGGAAGGCGGCCAGGTCGAAACTGCCGTCTGTGCCGATCAGCTCTGGCCGCGTGGTGGCGAGCCGGGCCATCCGTTCGGCGAGCGCGTCGGCACGCATGAAAATGGTTGTACCGTCAGCGGCTTCAAGGGCCAGGAGTCCGGCGTCCGCGGGAATGCTCGCCTGATCCGGGGCATCGTCGCTGCGGCTGGCGTGGGTCAGCGTCCAGGTGCGTTTGGCAATGACGTTGGTCGTCAAGGCAGTGGCGTTGCCATCGGCGCCGCGACTGCCCGGGCGGGTCAGGCCGGCGGGGAGGCGGGCCGGCGCGGTCGAGGATTCTGGCGTGACGGGGAGTCGGAGGGTCGAAGGCGTGGAGGCGGTCACGGAAGACTCCTGGGGCAGGGTGAGATCGGGCAATCCCCGCACTGGGTGGCGGGGTTTCAGGGGCGTTCCGCGGTCTGGATGGGTGAGCGGAGCGGGGGGTCAGGAGAAGACCTTCCAGGCGCGGGCGGTCTTGGTTCCGAAAATCTGCGGGTTCTGCGGCAGCTGGTTGGTGGGCAGGTAGGTGGGCGAGATTGCCTTGAACCAGTCGTTGTAGCTGGCGCTGGCGGGCAGTGCAGCGAGGGCCTTGAGGGCGTAATAGGTGAACGCGCCGTTGGGGCGCCCCTTGAAGCTGGTGTCCCAGCTGTACTGGGTGTCGGTACAGCCGGCCATCAGCAGGTCGCCACCGCCGCGCGTCAGGCGGCTGAGTGTCGGGAGCAGTGCGACCCGGGGAGCGGGAAGTTCGTCGGGCTTCATCCACACGCCAGGCGGCAGGAAGCGGGCGCGAGGCATGCCCGGGTCGAGGTCACTGTCATCACCGCGAGTCACGCTGCCGGAATGGCAGCTGTCCGAGATCAGGACAACCCGCACGCCCGCAACATGGTGGGTGAAAATAGGGGCAATTTCGTCATCAAGCAGCACATGACCGGAGCCGATGTCCCACGGGCACAATCCTTCGTCGCGGCCGTCGGGTTCGTCGCCGTTCGTGTCGGGCACCCAGGTGCCGTGGCCTGAATAGGTGATGATGACCGTATCGCCCTTGGCTGCGTCGCTGATGAGGCCACTCATGGCTGCCACCATGGCAGCCTTGCTGGCCTGCGCGTCGATCAGTCTGGTGACGGCAAAGCCGCGGGCGGTGAGGGCTGCGGCCCAGTCGTTGGCGTCATTGACACAACCGGACAAATCGTTCTGCGTGCCGGGATAGTCGTTGATGCCGATGCACAGCGCCTTCTTGCTCATGATTCCCCTCCTGATTTAAAGGCTTTGGTCATCAGACCGTCGGGCCCGGCCACAGCCATTTTGTCCTTTGCGAGTGCAAGGACTATTGACTATGGATTTAAGCACGGGGCAGTGAAAGGTCAACGGCTTCCTGACAACCTCGCAGTCGACGAAGAGCCGCGACGGCGGGCCATTTCGGGGGATTTCAGCGAACTTCAGCCGCGGGGTACGCGACTCAGTTCCCGGAGGGCTGCCACCTGGTCGAGAAGGGGCTGCGGGATGGCGATGCTACCGGCCAGCATTGCGCCAATCAGTTCGGCGTTGGCGGCCACTTCAGGGGTGTCGGGCAAGCCTTCGACAGGAGGTGCGCCGCCTTCTTCGGCAGGAAAAGCGATGCGGGCTTGACCCTTGGAGAAGGCCTCCAGCTGAGGGCGGCGGCGCGGGTTGGCAAAGGCTTCGCCCTCGGTGCCGCGCAGCAGGAGGGCGACACTGCCCTGAGCGACCAGGTGGGCATGCATACGCTCGAGGTACTCCGGGTGAGTGACCGAGACGACGCGTACGCTGTGGCCAGGGGCCGGCTCAAGCAGTTTGGCGAGGGTGTGGCTGCTGTTGCGCACGCCCAGGCGCGGGCGCAGGGCAAGGAGTGGCTCGAGGCCGGGAGCGAGGGCGTCAAGCGGCAGACAGGCGAGGTGCGTGTCGGCCAGCCGGGATTCTGCTTCGGCAATGCTGGCGGCCGGCGTGATGCCCAGGGCGGCGAGCAGCGCAAAGGGGCTGACCCGGCTATCGAAGTCGTGGCGACCCTGGATCAGCACCGGGATGCCCTCGCGGGCCAGCAGCAGGGCGAGCAGCGGCATCAGGTTAGCCTGACGGCGCGCGCCGTTATAGGTCGGTAGCACGACCATGCGAGGGCCGGCGGGCACGTGTACATGCTTGGTGCGGGCATCGAGGGCGCGCTGGAAGCCAAGCAGTTCGTCCACGGACTCGGCCTTGATGCGCATCGACAGGATGATGGCGCCGAGCTCCAGATCCGGCACGCGGCCGTCCATCATGTCGCCGAAAAGGGATTCGGCTTGATCAACGGTGAGGGGCCTGGAGCCTTTCGGCCCGCGACCGATTTCCTTGATGAAGGGTGCGTAGGACATGAATGGAAGTGTGGCAGCGTGGGAGACGGGGCGAGTGTAGCCGAAGGCGCCGCCGTGCTGACGACTTACAGGGCCGTGTGCAGGCTCAGGTTACTGACGGCAAGGCTGGCTGTGGCCGACAGTCGGCTGCCTGGTTCGGCGCCGGCAACGACAGGTTCGAAGTTGAAACCGGTGAGCCCGGCAAGCGTGAAGTGGAAGGCACCCAGGCTGTTCTTCAGCGTGGCGTCACGCAGTTCGAGTACCGCAGCAAGCTGCTTGTCGCCGGCGCCCGTGGCGATCTGCTGGAAGGCAAAATCGCGCCAGGCGTGGTAGTCGGTGCTGCCAAGCTGGAGGCTCAGCGGTGTGCAATGGCCCATGCCCACGTAGGTTGCGGGAATACGCTGTTCACCTACCAGCTTGCTGGCAAACTGCCGCTTCAGGGTAAAGCCTCCCACTTGCCTGACGAAGCGGGTGGGCAGGCCGTCGACACTGATGGTGAAGCTGGCGGTGAGCCAGTGTTTGGGCTTGATGTTAGCCGGCTGGAGATTGGTTTCGCCCGACGAGACGCTGGTGAGCGTTTCCGGCTTGATTACGGCGCTTACCAGGTAGGGGGTGCCACTGCTGGCATTGCATTCCGGAAAGCGAAGCTCGGTAAGGGTGCAGCCGATCATCATGATGCGCTCCTGGACCTTGCCGAGCGGGTCGGTACGGACAATCTGCAAGTCGCGGGCGTGGCGTTTTCCGTGCATGATTTCGTCCACCCAGTCAGCGAGGTTGGACATGAGCGCCGGCGAGAAGGTGATTTCCAGATCGCCGATGCGCATTTCGCCGATCAGGGTTGTGCCGCCAGGTGTCGTGCTGCCAGCCGGGATTTCCTTTATGGCCCACTTGATTTCGGGCAGCGTGCACGCTGACAGGGGAATGAGTTGTCCATCCGTGTCGAGATAGACCTTGCCGGCAGTTGTCGATGAGGCGCGTGTCTCTGGCATCCGTGTGCTCCTTGCCTGGGGTTATGCGGGGCGCTCCAGGCCAAGATAGCCGGGACTGCCGGGAATTACAAATGAATGCCCCGGGATGGTTGTGCAGGGCGACCCGACCGTGCGTGCTTGATTTTCAGGAGACGGACATGAATCCCTTCCGGAATTGCTGGCGTCCGCTGGTCAGCCTTGTCATCGCTTGCGTCTCCGGCGGCACGGCTCTGGCGGATCTGCCGGTCGAGCGCTTGCGCCTGCCACGTGGTTTTCACGTCGAGGTGTTGAGCGATCAGGTGCCGGACGCGCGGGCCATGGCCCTGGGGGATTTTTCGGACGGCCGCGGCGTGGTGTATGTGGGCAGTGCCGGGGCAGGCAAGGTCTATGGAGTCGAGATCGACAAAGGGCGGGGCAGCCGCGTGCATACACTGGCCAGCGGTGTGCAGCGGCCGGTTGGTGTGGCGTATCGGGATGGCAGTCTGTTTGTCTCTGCCGTGTCGCGCATCCTGGTCCTGGATGGCATCGCCAGTCGCCTGGACAGACCGCCGGTGCCGCGGGTGGTGACGGCAGGTTTTCCGCCGGAAACCCACCACGGCGCGAAGTTCATCGCCTTTGGTCCGGATGGCTGGCTCTACGTGCCGGTCGGGGCGCCATGCAACATCTGCGAGCCGGATGAAAGGCGCTATGCCAACATCCAGCGGATCCGTCCGGACGGCAGCGGGGCAGAGGTGGTTGCGCGGGGTGTGCGCAACACGGTGGGCTTCGACTGGAATCCGGCCGACGCTAGCCTGTGGTTCACCGACAACGGGCGCGACATGCTTGGCGACAACCTACCGTCCGACGAACTGAACCGGGTGTCAAAGCGTGGCGAGCACTTTGGCTATCCGTATTGCCACCAGGGCGACACGCCTGATCCGGAATTCGGCAAGGGCCTTGAGTGCGCCAGCTTCACGCCGCCGGTGGTAAAGCTGGGGGCGCACGTGGCGGCGCTGGGGATGCGTTTCTACACGGGGCGGACCTTTCCGGCGGTGTACCGGAACAGCATCTTTGTTGCCGAGCACGGGTCGTGGAACCGCAGCCGCAAGTCGGGCTATCGGGTGGTGCGCGTGGAGGTGGACAAGGCCGGCAAGGCGGTGCGCCAGGAGGTCTTTGTCGAAGGCTGGCTGCAGATCGATGCGGCGGGGAAAGAAAGCGTCTGGGGCCGCCCGGCCGATGTGTTGGTGCTGCCGGATGGCTCGCTGCTCATCAGTGACGACAAGGCCGGGGCGATTTATCGGGTGACTTACGACGGCACGGATTCGTAAGCGCCCGTTTCCCCCGATTGCGTTGCCTGTCGCCCCCCGCTAGGCTCCATTTCTTTCGACACCTTACAGGGGCATCACATGAAAGTCGGTTTCATCGGTCTGGGCATCATGGGGCGCCCGATGGCGCTCAATCTCATCAAGGGCGGCCACGAAGTGACGGTGTGGGCACGCCGTGCGGAGTCGATGGCGCCGCTGCGGGAGGCCGGTGCGCACGCTGGCGCGGACGCTGCGGCCGTGGCGGCGGCCTGTGACGTGGTGTTCTCGATGGTGGCGGACGCCGCCGATGTGGAACAGGTGGCGCTGGGCGCCGGCGGTGTGGCTGACGGCGCCCGGCCTGGCCTGATCTACGTGGACATGAGCACCATCGCCCCGGCGGCGGTGCAGTCGATTGCGGCACGCATGGCCGAGCGCGGCGTGACGATGCTTGACGCACCGGTGTCAGGCGGTGAAGTCGGGGCGATCAACGCGGGCTTGACCATCATGGTGGGGGGTGACGAGGCCGCCTTCGAGGTCGTCAAACCATTGTTTGCCTGCATGGGCAAGGCGGCAACGCTGATTGGCGCCTCAGGTGCCGGGCAGGTGGCCAAGGCGTGTAACCAGATTCTCACCGGCGTGGGCGTGATGGCGGTGGCCGAAGCCTTCAATTTTGCCCGCAAGAGCGGCGTGGATGCGGGCAAGGTGCGCGAGGCACTGCTGGGTGGTTTCGCCTACAGCCGCATCCTGGAGAACCACGGCCAGCGCATGATCGACCGCAACTTCAAGCCCGGTTTCAAGGCCTGGATGCACCAGAAGGACATGAACATCGTGATGCAGGAGGCCCACCGACTCGGCCTGATGCTGCCCAGCAGTGCGGCCACGGCGCAGCTCTTCAACGCAATGGTCGGTAGCGGGATGGGCGAGGAGGATTCCATCGCCGCGCTCAAATTGCTGGAAAGCCTGTCGGGAGAGTGATTGTGCGGGTCGGATTTGTCGGGCTGGGTGTGATGGGTTTGCCGATGGCCGGGCACCTGCTGGCTGCGGGCTACGAGCTGGCGGTGTGGGCGCGTCGGCCGGCGTCGGCAGCGTCCATTGTAGCGGCCGGGGCACGCCTTTGCGAAACGCCGGCCGAGCTGGCGGCGCAGTGCGAGGTGGTGATTTCTGTCATTACTGCAAGTGCCGATGTGGAGCAGCTGGCTATCGGGCCGGGCGGGCTGATCGAGGGCTTCGCGCCGGGTGCCATTCATGTGGATATGAGCACCATTGCGCCGGACTCGGCCCGCAAGCTCGCGGCGCGTTATGCCGAACGCGGCATCGGCTGGCTGGATGCGCCGGTGTCGGGCGGGGCAGGCGGGGCACGGGAGGCAACATTGGCAATCATGGCTGGCGGTGCCCCGGACACGCTGGAGCGCGTTCGGCCGCTGTTGGCGTACCTGGGCAAGTCGGTGGTGCATATCGGGCCGGCCGGTGCGGGTCAGGTGGCCAAGGCGTGCAACCAGATGATCATGGTCAATGCGATCCAGGCCTGCGCCGAGGCAATGCGCCTGGCCGGGGCTCACGGGGTTGATCCGGTCAGGGTCCGCGAGGCCCTGATGGGCGGCTCGGCTGCTTCGAAGGTGCTCGACGTGATGGGCGGGAGGATGGCCCGGCGCGATTTCGCGGCCGGTATCCAGTCGCGCCTGCATCACAAGGATTTTGCAATTCTCATGGCAGCGGCCCGCCAGCTTGGCGCGCCGTTGCCGGTGGCCGCGCAGACCTGGCAGCAGCTCAATGCCCTGATAGCGCTGGGCGGCGGTCGCGACGATAGCGCCAGCCTGTTGAAAGTGCTCGAACCGTTTGAAGGGACAAGTCAGTGATCAAGATTTCGCGTCGTCGATTCGCCGCCCTCGCCGCGGCAAGCCTGGGTGTCACGCTTGTCGGCGGTTGTGCGGGCCTGCAGTTGGGCATGAAGAAGCCGGACGTGGCGGTGGTCAATATTCGCCTGGTCGACGGCAATCTGCTGGAGCAGCGTTTCCTGTTGAACTTGCGGGTCACCAATCCCAACACCACCGAGATTTCCATAGAAGGGCTGACGTTTGCGGTGGACCTGAATGGTCAGCCCTTCGCCAAGGGGGTCAGCAATCAGGCCACGGTGATTCCGCGACTGGGTGACGGAATCGTTGAGGTGACTGCTACCACTGGCCTGGCCAGCTTCCTGAAACAGTTCAAGGCTTTCGGAAAAGGTCGCGAAAAGGTGGAGTACCGCATCAAGGGCCGCCTGGTTACAGGCAATTTTGGCGGTATCAATTTCGACCAGACCGGTGAGGTCGGTTTGCCCAAGGGACTCGGCGAGCCGGCGGACGGCGGGCACAGGCCGGGCTCGGAAAAGTTCTAGTGCGTTGTCAGCGACACCATCCGTGTGGCGCGCAGGCCGCGGAGCATTGCGGTCATGTCGGTGGCGCTGATCGGTCGGCTGCACAGGTAACCCTGATAGGCGTCGCAGCGCCAGCGGCGCAGTAGCGCCAGCTGGGCCTCGGTTTCGACGCCCTCGGCGATGACTTCCAGGCGCAGGGTATGCGCCATGGCGACGATGGTCTGGGCGATGGTCGCATCGTCGGCTTCGGTCTCGATGTCCTTGATGAATGAACGGTCGATCTTCAGGCGGTCAATAGGGAAGCGCTTGAGGTTGGAGAGGCTCGAGTAGCCGGTGCCAAAGTCATCTACCGATAGTTGCAGGCCGAGCTTCTTGCATTCGGCCAGCAGGCTGCGGGTGTGCTCGGGGTTGCGCATCACCAGGCTTTCGGTGAGTTCCAGGTCGAGGTAGGCCGGTGGTAGCTGGGCACTGGTGAGGGCCGACTTGATGGTCGCAAGGAGTTCCGCATCATCGAACTGGCGGGCCGAGAGATTGACGCCCATGGGCACGCGACAGATTCCCTCCTTGAGCCAGACCTGGTTCTGCCTGCAGGCCTCATGCAAGACCCAGGCGCCGATCGGTACGATGAGGCCGCATTCTTCGGCAATCGGAATGAACTTGTCGGGCGGGATCATGCTTCCGTCGGGCTGGCGCCAGCGGATCAGCGCTTCCATGCCGATCAGCTCGCCTGACAGGGTATCCACCTGGGGCTGGTAGAAGAGCTCCAACTGGTTTTCTTCCAAGGCGTGACGCAGGCGGTTTTCGAGCCCCAGGCGCTCGCTGTAGCGGGCCGACAGGCCGTGATCGAAGAACTGGAAGTTGTTGCGGCCGCGCTCCTTGGCCAGGTACATGGCGGCGTCGGCGTTCTTGATGAGTGCCTGGCCGTCGAGTCCGTCGGTCGGGTAAAGAGCGATGCCGATGCTCGGCGTAACGGTAAATTGCTGGCCGCACAGTTCGAAGGGGCGGGCCAGGCTGGCGAGGATGCGCGCGGCCACGTCTTCCGGCATGGAACCTTCATCGAGGTTGCCAAGCACCAGCACGAATTCGTCGCCACCGGTACGAGCCACCAGGTCGCCATCGCGCACGCAGGCCTTCAGGCGTTGGGCCACGGAGAGCAGCAGCTGGTCTCCAGCCTGATGGCCGAGCGTGTCATTGACATACTTGAAGCGGTCGAGGTCAACGAACAGTGCGGCAACGCCGCGGTGATGCTCCTTGGCGAAGCTGATTGCGTCGGCCAGATGCTTGTTGAGCAGCGTGCGGTTGGGCAGCGAGGTGAGGTTGTCGTGGTGGGCGAGATGGCGGATGCGGTTTTCGGCCGCATGGCGCTGGGTGATGTCTGCGATGATACCGAGATAGCCGCGAATCTGCTTGTGGCTGTCCCGGACAACCGAAATGACGATGTTGGCCGGAAAAATGCTGCCGTCGCGCCGGCGCAAGCTGATTTCCCGCGGCTCCACGCCAAACCCGCCGTTTTCGGCAACGAGGCCGGCAAAGCCGTTGGCGGTCTGGGCGAGCGTCCAGCGGGCGATGTCTTCGGCTGTGTGGAAAAGCAGGGGTGTTTCCTGGCCGACGAGATCTTCGGCCTTGTGGTCAAAGAGGCGTTCGGCTGCGGGGTTCATGACCCGGATGATGCCGGCCGAGTCGGTATAGATGATTGCGTATTCAGCGCAGTCGAGGATGGCCCGTTGCAGGGAAGTGGTTTCCCTCAGCAGGCTTTCGGCACGTGCATGCTTCTGGACTTCGGACTCGAGGAGCCGGTTGGTCTCGCCAAGTGCCTTGACGTATTGCCCGAGGGCGTCGTTGGCATCGGCGAGGGCGAGGGTCTTTTCGCAGACCTGGCGTCGGATTGCGTCAGCACGGGTTTGCAGAACGTAGAGAATGAAAGCCGCCAGTGCGCCCAGGGAAATCCCGCCAAACAGTGTGGCACCGGCCTCCTTGCTGGGCATGAGGGCAAACATCATGCCTTCGGGGGCGGCGATGATCAGCCAGCGACGATCAGCAACGTCGATGGCTTCGGCGTAGGAAAACGCGCCAATGTGAAATCCAGCGCTGCTGAAGAGCGTGCGGGCTTCATCAGTGGCGTCGAGGAGCTCGAGTTCGAGGCGTTGGTTTTCGTCTCGCTCGATGGCGGGCTGCAGGGCCTGCCGGAGCAGTGTGTCGACGGCGATTTCAAGGAAGACCAGTTCGCGGGTCTCGCCGGAGCCGGCTCCGGGTCTGATAACGGGGCTGAGGAGCAGGAAGGCATTGCGTTTGGTGCCCATGCCAGGCGGCAATACGTACGGCTTGCTGGCCACGCTGCCAGAGCTGCGCAGGGCGGCGTCGATGAGCGTGCGCCTTTCTGCTTGATCGTCGTTTGTCGTGAACGGGCTGCTGGCAACCCGTTCAGGCCTTCCCGCCGTGACGGCTGTGAAGGCCTTGCTCCGTTCCACGCGGATCACGCCCAGACTGAGGATTTCCGGATGCGAATCGATGATGGGGGCGACGAAGTGTTCGAAATCAGGCTCTTTGAGAAGCGGTGCCAGTGCAATGTGGCGCTGCAGGAGGTCCGCCTGGCTGACAAGAGCGTCTGTTCGCTGGCGCAGTTGGGCGATCTGCTGTTGGGCGACAAGCTGAAAGCGGTTGCGCGTGCTTTCCTGCTCGTTATGTGCGGTGCTGTTATAGCTGTCGAGGGCCAGCAAGAAGGCGGTGGCGAAGACAAGCACAGGCAAGCCGTAGCGACGGAACGCGCCGACAACCTGACCTGGGGTTGTGCTGCTTGTCATCAGGACTCCTGTTGGCTGATCGGATACTGTTATTGAACCCCCTGCGGTCGCCAGTCAACGGTTTTTCGAAGCCGTTCTTGAGCACAGCCTATTGACCGAATACCTGCTTCAGTCGTTCGGCATCCTGTCCGTTTTCGATTTCCGCATCGGCAAAGCGTCGTGCAATGGTGCGGAACTCCTCCTGCAGTTCGATAAAGGCGTCGAGGATGTCGGGGTCGAAGTGAGTGCCACGGCCGTTGCGCAGGATGGTGACGGAGTCTTCATGAGTGTGGGCGGCTTTGTAAACGCGCTGGCTGATGAGGGCGTCGTATACATCGGCGACGGCCATCAGCCGGGCTGACAGCGGAATGCGGTCGCCGGCAAGACCGAGGGGGTAACCGCTGCCATCCCATTTCTCCTGGTGAGAGTAGGCGATCTCCTTGGCGAAACGCAGGAAGGTGGCAGCAATGCCGAAGAGACTTTCGGCCTTGCTGATGGCGTCGCGTCCGATGGTGGTGTGGGTCTTCATGATCTCGAACTCGGCGGCGGTGAGCTTGCCGGGCTTGAGCAGGATGCGGTCGGGGATGCCGACTTTGCCGATGTCGTGGAGTGGTGCCGACTTGTACATCAGCTCAATGTTCTCGTCGGTCAGGTCGGCATAAAAACGGTGATGGCCTTGCAGGTGGCGGGCGAGGGCGCGCAGATACATCTGGGTCCGCCGGATGTGGTTGCCGGTTTCGTTGTCACGGGTTTCGGCGAGGGATGCCATGGCAACGATGGTGGCGTCCTGGATCAGACCGAGTTCGCGGGTGCGGCGCACCACCTCTTGCTCCAGGTAGCTGTTGCGATCGCGCAGGAAGTCGCTGGCGGCCTTGAGGGTCAGGTGGTTGCGGATGCGCGTCAGGACCAGCGGTGGGCTGATCGGCTTGGTGATGTAGTCCACTGCGCCGGCGTCAAAGCCCAGTTGCTCATCGACTTCCTCGTTGCGGATGGTCAGGAAGATTACCGGGATGTTGGCCGTGACCGGATCGTTCATCAACATGCGGCAGACCTGATAGCCGTCCTTGTCAGGCATGGTGATGTCGAGGAGGATCAGGTCGGGCAGGGGCTTGCTGGCAGCGAGTGCAAGGGCGCGTTCGCCGTTGGTCGCAATGCGGGTGCGAAAGCCCGCCCGGTGCAGGCAGTTGACGATCGGCTCGATGGAGTCGGGGGCGTCGTCAACGACAAGGATGAGGGGACGGTGGCTATCTGCGGGCTGGGTCACGGTGGGTCTCCGGGCGGATTCTGCAGCTCCACATCAGGTTTGCGCGTCACTTTGCCCTCCGGTGTCGGGCAAGGCGAGGCGCAGTTGTGCGAGCGCGAGATCATAATCGTAGTGTTGCAGCGCATTGGCTATTTCAGCCGTTTTTTCGTGCCCGATCCGGGTAACGAGATCGGTGCGGATTTTGCGGAACTGTTCGGGGGCATTGCCGTCAGCACTTTCGATGAGGCGCATCAGTGCGTCGATGGCTTGGTCCAGCTCTTTCTTTCCAAGCAACGAGGGAGCGCTATCTGTTTCGCTGGGTGAGGGTAAGGCGCGTTTGAGCATTTGCCGGAGCGCGTCCAGTTCCCCGGCCATGTTTCGTTGCGCGGCTTCCAGCGGGGAGCCTCTGCGCAGCGCCATTTCCAGCTGTGCGGCCGCCTCTTGCAAGGCCCCGGCTCCCAGGTTGGCAGCGGTGCCACGCAGGGTGTGGGCAAGGCGTTCTGCTTCGGCAATATTGCCGGCGCCAAGAGCCTTTTCGATGCGATCCGGGCAGTCGGCCTGGGAGCTGACAAGACGGCGCAGCAAGGACAGATAGGCGGCCGGTTCGTTGCCGAGGCGGCGCAGCGCAGCCGCGACGTTGAGACCGGGCAGCTCTGGCAACTCGCGTAGCGCGCTTGACGCCGGAACGGCAGTTGTCAGGGCGTTCTGCGTTCCGGTGATCTTGCGGGTATGGCGAGCGATGGCATCCACCAGGTGCTGGAGGACAATCGGCTTCGCGACATGATCATTCATCCCGGCATCGATGCAGCGCTGGCGTTGATCGGCCATCGCGTGGGCGGTCATGGCGACAATGGGCAGGTTGTCGAAACGGGTATCCAGGCGGATCCGGCGGGTTGCTTCGAGGCCGTCCATCTCGGGCATCTGGAGGTCCATCAGGACCAGGTCATAGGCGTCGGGGTCGGTACCCAGAATGGTATCGACGGCGATCCTGCCATTACCCGCCACACTGACGACGGCGCCCATTTTTTCGAGGAGACCGCGGGCGATCTGCTGGTTGATGTCATTGTCTTCCACCACCAGGATGTGCAGGCCGGTGAGCTTGCGCGTCGAGCGGGAGGACTCGTCCGGCGAGATCTGCGGCCCGGCGCCAACTCCGAAAGCGCCGACGATGGTGTCGAGCAGGCTGGAGGCGGTGGCAGGCTTGTGCAAGAAGGCATCTGCACCGGCATCGGCGGCCTCGCCAGCGGTGTTGTCGTCGCCAAAGGCGGTGAGCAGGATGACCGTTGGCGGGGAGGCGAGGCTGCGGTCCTGCTTGATCCGGCGGGTCGCCTCTATGCCATTCTGGCCGGGCATGCGCAGGTCCATCAGGACCAGGCCGAAGCGGTCGCCACTGTCGGCCCGGCGTACGGCGGTGATGGCTTCGGCAGCCGATTCGACGGCTTCGGAGCGGAACGGGAAGTTGCGCAGCAGTTCGAGCAGCACGGCGCGGGCAACAGGGTGGTCATCCACCACCAGTACCCGCAGCCCTTCGAGCATGCCGGGCAGGGCTTTGGGGGCACGCCGTTCAGCCATCTCGAAGCGGACGCCGAAACTGAAGCAGCTGCCCTCGCCGGGTGTGCTGCTGACGTCGATGCGACCACCCATCAGTTCGACCAGGTGGCGCGAAATGGACAGACCCAGCCCGGTACCACCGAAACGGCGGGTCATGGAGTCGTCGGCCTGGGAGAAGGCTTCAAAGAGGCGCCCGAGCTGCTCGGCATTCATCCCGATGCCCGAGTCGCAGACTTCGAAACGAAGGTCGGCGTAGTGGCTGTCGCGCTCGATGGCGTCGACCCGCAATTGCACTTCGCCGTGGTCTGTGAATTTGACTGCGTTGCCAAGCAGGTTGGTGAGGATCTGACCAAGGCGCAGGGGGTCGCCGAGGAGGTCCTGCGGTACATCGGGTGAAACCTGCAGGATGAGCTCTAGC
>APMI01005487.1_pt1 | contig 18283 bp, 17 predicted proteins | sample 667938 | NCBI WGS metagenome assembly APMI01 (sample SAMN01084076, study PRJNA167559) | wastewater metagenome | biome: Wastewater | place: Denmark: Ejby Moelle, Odense | collected 2011-11-28 | reverse complement strand
GCGATGGAGTTGCGCAAGATGGTGCGAGCGGGCCTCGATCCGGTGGTTGAGCGCGGGCTTCGCCGGGTTAACCTTCCGACCTTCGAGACGGTCGCGCGCGAGTGTTACGAGTCGTTGCGCGGCGGCTGGAAGGACCAGCGCTGCGTCTCGTGGCTGTCCAGCATGCAACGCTATGTGTTTCCGGCGATCGGCAAGAAGCGCGTCGATGCCATCGTCAGCAGCGACGTGCTCGCGCTGTTGGCGCCGATCTGGCTCAAGATCCCCGATACCGCCAAGCGCATCCTGCGGCGGATCGGGATCATTCTCGATTATGCGCACATCAAGGGACTGCTTCCGAACGAGGTGTCGCTGCGCTCGGTTACGCGTGGCCTGCCGCGTAACACCAAGCATCGCACGCACAGGGCGGCAATGCCGTATGCGGAGATCCCGGCGTTCCTGATCAAGCTCCGGTCGCAGGAGATCACGGTTGCGCGCGACACGCTGCAGTTGATCATCCTGACCGCTGTGCGATCGAACGAAGCGCGCTGCGCGACCTGGAACGAGTTCGATCTCGATGCAGCGGTCTGGTCGATCCCCGCCAAGCGCATGAAGATGAAGCTGCCGCACACCATCCCGCTGTCGCCGCCAGCGGTCGCGCTGCTGCGGCGCGTGCGCGCGGAGCATGAAGCGCTCGACGGCGTCGTCCGCGCGGATCGGCTGCTGTTCAGCTATGATGAGAAGACACCGATCAGCACGACCAGCGTGCTTAATGCGCTGCGCTACGCAGACATCAAGACGCTGACCGTCCACGGGTTCCGCAGCAGCTTCACCGACTGGACGGCCGAGCGCACCGATTACCCCAAGGAAGTCGCCGACAAGGCGCTCGCGCATTCCGTGCCCGACGAGGTCGAAGCGGCGTATCGCCGCACCGACTTCTTCGAGAAGCGCCGCGCACTTATGAACGAGTGGGCAGCGTACCTGCTTCCTCAGCCATGATCGCCTTGATGGCCTTTGCGAACGCGGACGCATCGTCCAGCTTGTGGGCGACCGCCCTGATCTTGCGACGGCGATATGCGACAGGCGGATCGAGCTCGATCATCACATTCGGCCAGGTCGCCAGTGCGAGATTGAGCACGTCGCGCTTTTTAAGCGCGGCACCATCCCAGTGCTCGCGCAAGCCCGCGACATGACCGACCGGGATCGGAAGCACTTTGAGAGTGCCGACGCGCATCGTCAGGATGCGGTTGCGGATCGTCACCGGCTGGCGTTTGATCGCGCGCAGCAGGCCGAGCAACGCGATTACCGCCGAGACGTCGATCACGCCCAGCACGATGGCGACGGTCCATCCCCACAGCGCAACCGCGAGAAGGTGGACGACGACTGTCTCGATGAGCGCCAGTGTCAGCAACACGCCCAGATTGGGCATGATGCTCCGGTCATATTCAAACTCATCCTCGTGTTCCGTCACACCCACCACACGCCCTGTGTCGGTCGGCCCTTAGACATCATCGACGCTGTAGAAAATCGGATTGCGCTGCCACGCGGCGATGGCGGATTCTCGCCAGCCGGTGCAGCGCGTGGCGATGCGGATTTGCGGCGGAAAAGTGCCCGCCTGAATCTTTCGGTAGAGGGTGGACCGGCTGAGGCCGGTCGTCTCGAGAACGGCCTTGAGACGAAGGATGCGATCAAGCGGGGGATGAGAGGCCATGACATGTCCTTGTGGTCGATGAGGCCGAATGCCTCGGGTTCGACCACGATTGTGAGCGGGCCGTGCCGCCGCAAGAGCGTTTGGCGCGAGAGTCCGCACTTGGCCGCGTCGGGCCGTTTGCTGCGTCACAAAGGCACCCCGGCCATCGACGCGCGCACCTTGGTATCGCGCCGCACTGGCAATCGTTTCGTCAGCGTCTAAGGTCGATCAACGATGCGCACGGACCTCGATCATCTGCCACCCGCCAAGCAGCGCGAGCTGGAACGCGTCGTCCGGATTCTGTTCGAGCAGTTCGGCGATGCGACCGCCATCGCGACCTCGGACTGGAAGAAGCAGGCGCGCATCCTCAAGGTCATTCTCTACGGCAGCTATGCGCGCGGCGGCTGGGTCGACGAGCCGCATACGGCCAAGGGGTACCAGTCCGACTTCGACCTGCTGATTATCGTCAATCACGAGAAGCTGACCGACCGTGTCGATTTCTGAAGCGGTGCTGAGAACGAGCTCAACCTGGAACTCGCGATCACCAAAGCGCTACGTACCCCGGTCAATTTCATCGTGCACACCCAGCAGGAAGTGAACGCGGGCCTGCTCGAAGGCCGCTACTTCTTCATCGACATCGCGAACGACGGCATCGCCCTCTACCAGAGCGACGATACCGATCTTCCTGAGCCGCAGCCTAAAACACCTGCGCAAGCGCTCGCGATGGCGCAGGAATATTTCGAGGAGTGGTATCCTGCGGCGCTTCGAGCGCACGTGAATTTTGGGGACGACCAACGGCGTGGCTGGTTGAAGGACGCCGCCTTCATGCTTCATCAGGCCGCAGAACGCGCCTATCATTGTGCGCTGCTAGTCTGCACCTTTTATACGCCGCACGTGCACAACCTCGGCTTCCTGCGCACTCAAGCCGAGCGGATCGATCCACGGTTGATCGAGGTGTGGCCGCGCGAGGCCAAGCAGGACCGCGCGCGGTTCGAGAAGCTCAAAGAAGCCTATGTGAAGGCGCGCTACTCCAAACATTACCGCATCACCGAAGACGAGCTCGCTTGGCTCGGCGAGCGGGTCGAGGCGTTGATCAAGGTGGTCGAGGTCATCTGCAACGAGCGGATCGAAGCATTGCAACGAACAGTACGCGCTGCCTGACACAGTTCGGGCAGTTGAGGGGGCTCTCCCAGCAAAGCAGGACTGATCCCGTCACGGATCGCCGTGACCTAGGATCGGGCGGTGCCTTACGAAACCGGCGTTGCCGCCATTTTTCCCCGCCGTCTGCGCGGCTCCTCGCGGCATCAAAAATAGCGGCAACGCCAGTCCTGCGCTGACGCTGCGGCCGCATGCGGTGCGCAAGCCACCTGATACCCGATCCTGATGGTCGGCTGTCGACGGGAACAGGTCCCGCTTCGCATCAGGAGTAACTGCAATGCCTGCCATCGGATATGTCACCAAGGCCGACGACGGATCGTTCAAGGGCCAGCTTAAGACGCTCAGCATTCGTGCCGAAATCACCATCATGCCTAGCAAAACCAAAATCGGCGCCGCGCAACCGGACTACAAGGTTTTCTCCGGACACGTCGAAATCGGCGCGGGTTGGATCCGCCGCTCCGAAGCGTCGGGCAATGAGTATATTTCGCTCAGCTTGGCCGCACCCGAGTTCGGGCCGCGACGGCTCTACGCCAACCTCGGACGCGCCGCTGGCACCGACGATGGCGAGCGGTTCGCCATCATCTGGAACCCGGCCGACTAACTGAGCAAAACCCGCAGGCCCGGCTTGCGGGTTGTTCGCCTCGCTAAACGGCTTGAAAGGAGCCAATAGCCGAGTGGCGGCTTCTGTTGCGTCAAGAATGAATCGCGGACGTTCGCTTTGCCGGGACTAATCTAATCGGTCGCGTGAAAACTGCAGAAGATCGAAATAGAAAATTTCTCGGCTACGAAAATCTCGCGGGACGCTCTCACCCTAAACGCGGATTGGTAGCGCGAATGCTATCATTCGCAAATTCTACGACCAAGCGCATTATATTCGCCATCATTTTCATCGGTAGATCGGCGGTTGTCGAAACCAAACACGATGTCATGTTCGCGTAGGGAAAGATTGGGGTGGCTACTTTGAAACCCGGTGAGGCCGATTTTCGCCAAGTCCGGCAGATGAACCGGTCCGTCGTCATGCGGCATTGTGAGAGAATAAACGCGCTCTCCGTTGAGCATTGCAAAAAAAATCATTCGGCGCGTTTCCCGCAATTCGTCCTTCAAACCAACGTCAACCATGATGCTGCTCGCCTTGCGGCCATTATCTCACCTTTAAAACAACGCGCGAAATATTGTCCTCAAGCCGACATGGACGACGAACACGGCGAAGAGAAAGAGCGCCGCAGCACTGCTGATTTCGAAGCCGCTCACCTTTGGTTCAGCCATCTCCAGTCTCCTGATGCCAAATGTATCGTATCACGACATGATTTGCAATCCGGAATTGCGATTAGAACACGTGCCACCGGTTTCCCGTGATGAAGAGGCGTCGCGTCAGCGAACTTCGGAATTGGGCAGCGCAGTCGCATGCGCCACTGTGCAGCGCATCAGGCATTTCCGAACAGTGAATTAAAAGCTGCACTGATGCCAAAGATCATTTCTTGGCTGGATGTACAGGGCCTTTATAATAGCTCGTTTTGTCGCGAAATGTGACGCAACCACTTAAATACACCGATACCAGGATGGTGCTCAAAAAGAGAGATATCATACGACGCATCAGTAACCTTTCACGATCATGAGCGACGCTTGCGAATTTGACCTGCAATAGAGGTCGAGCAGGCAGCGGATGAGCGCATTATTTTGACGATCTATCGCGGATGACCTGACGTGCGACATCGCGAAATGCCGTCGCTGCTTCGTCTGCGATACCGCGCCCGGGTTCGAGCTCCTCATGGAGACGCGCAAGGCTTTTCCGGTACCGGAGCCAAATAAAAGCGAGCACGGCGACTACAACAGCGGTGATGATAATGGTCTTCGTCATGACGATACTTCCTTTCCGTTTAATGTCGCGAGACAGGTTGCGTAACTAACGCCATCGCGTCGGCAGGCGTCGTGCGATCCTCATCGCCCTTTCGCCTTTAGACGAATGGGGTTCGACGAAGTTTCCGAGCGCGGCCTTTGCGGCTCTCAAGATATCGCTGCGTGCACGACACGCGAGCAGCACCTCCTTCGACATCTTCGTGGTCGGGTTTATTTCGCGCCACATTGCGGCGGCCACCGCGTCAACCTCGGCGTCGGTAGGCGCCCGATTGTCCCTGAGGCACTCTATCACTGGCTTTGGAATGTCACGCCGCAAACAGCGTTTCGCAGTACCTCTTACGACGCCGCAAGTTTCTCGCGCTCGCATCAACATGGAAATTTATATATCGTATAACGATATATAAATCAAGTGACGCGCGGCGCGCCTTATGGGGGGACCTAACGTAAATTGATTTCTGTCGTAGCGCGATATATTCCACATTTTCGGGGTGGAGGCCGGCACACTGCAAACTATGTAAGACGGTGTGTCGGTCGACCGGGCAGTCGTCCGGTCGATCCGATCAAATCGGAGCGACCGGGTGCAATCAATTTCACAAACTTCGTCGGGTGTATCTGAGGCTGATTACGAAACTCTCGCAGCCTTTAGATACGAGCTTCGACGGTTTCTCAACTTCAGCGAACGTGCAGCGAAAGCGCTCGGCATGACACCCCAGCAGCACCAGTGCCTCCTCGCCATTCGCGCCGCTCCAGATCGAACGATTACTATTGGCCGTCTTGCCGACCAATTGTTCGTTCAACCCCACACCGCAAGCGAGTTGGTTGATCGGATGGTCTCGATGGGCTGGCTGGAACGACGCGCCAATTCTGAGGATCGTCGAAGCATACGCCTTGGAATGACGAGGAGTGCCGAATCCTTGCTCGGAAAAATGTCCGCAACGCACCGGCAGGAAGTGGTTCGGATCAGGGATACACTCACCGAGCTACTCGCCCGCCTGGATGGCTGAGTTGTCGGTACGCGTTATCGTCAACCAGCCACGGATCGCGCGCCGAGGCGGTGAATTTGGGCATGTGATCCATGTGCCGAGCAACGCGTTCATAACCGATGAAATCGCCACCTCTTCTGACCAACGTTATTGAATTTTCCCGTCGTCCGACGTTGAAAACCGTTTTGCTAGCCCGTGATACAACCGCTCCTTGCAAACGATCTGCGCAGCGAAATCAGCGACTAGCGCGGCGGCGAAGAGCGGCAACATGAGGCCGCGGCTTGCAGTCGTTTCAGAGATGATGATCACAGCGGTCAGGGGCGCGCGGACCACTCCCGTAAAATAGCCTACCATGCCCAAGAGAACAATCGCGCCTGAAGGATATCCGGGAAACAGGCTGCGCAGCATGTCGCCAATACCGGCACCTACAGACAGAGAGGGCGCAAAAATGCCGCCGGGGATACCGGATACGGCGGTTGCTAAAGTTGCGGCAAGCTTGGCTCCACCGAACCACAAAGGCACGTCGGCGCCAGCAATCACCGCGTTCGCCGTCTGGTAGCCGGTGCCCCAGGTCAGGCCCGTGGTTACACCGACGATCGCGACGACCAGACCGCATCCCGCCGCAAGCACCACCGGCCGCTTGCGAAGCCGCGCCATCGGCGCCCATTGCGTCGTACCCGCCGCGAGCATCACGCGGGAGAACAGACCACCGGCAAGGCCACCGAGTACGCCGGCGACCGGCGCGGCGATCATCGCCTCGCGCACTCCCAAAGTCTGGCGCATCACGCCGAAATAGACATAGTCGCCGGCCAGTCCGAGGCTGACCATGCCGGCGATCAGCACGGCGGCCATCACCAGCAAAGACATGCGCTGCTCGTAGGCCGCGGCAAGCTCCTCGATTGCGAACGCGATCCCGGCGAGTGGCGTGTTGAAGGCTGCCGCCACGCCGGCTGCGCCGCCAGCGATATAGACGGAAGCGCGCAAGGGTATGGCGAGCAGGCGGTGGGCATAGCCCATGATCGCGGCCGACAGCTGGACGGTCGGCCCCTCGCGCCCCACCGAAGCGCCGAACAGCAACGCCATGATCGTCAGCAGGAACTTCACCGCAACCGTGCGCGCCGAAACGAGACGATCGAGACCGTGGTCGGGATCGCGTGAGGCGGCCATCACCTGGGGAATGCCGGAGCCGGCGGCGGCCGGTGCGAGCCGCCGTGTCAGCCAGACGATGCCTGCAAACCCCAATGGACTGGCGATGAGTGGCGCCCACCACCAGCGCCGGACGATGTTGAGGAAGATCTCGCCCGCAAGATCGGAAAGTCGCGCGAACAGCAGCGCCAGAAGGCCGATCGTGATCGCACCGCCGAGGATGGCGATGCGGCGCCGCCAGACCAGCGCTTTGGGACCGTGCCGGCGCATCAGCGCGCGCAAACGGCGCAGTGGCAGGGATCTCCAACGCATCGATCAGCCTTCCGCTGGCGCGCCAACGAGGGTCGCGACGATGCAGATCAATCCAACTATGACGAAGCCCGCGAACTGTGGCCACATGCCGACGCCCGTTCGCCGCGCGACGACAAATGCCAGGACGCATTGCAGGGCGTAGAAGAGCGCGAAGGCGCGCGAGGAGATAGCCACTACCTCGAATGGATCCGTCAGCCAGACCACCAGAATCGCGAGCACGCCCGCAAGCGCGAACGCAGCGCCCACACTGAGCTTGCGGCGCGACACCTCGCTCATCAGCCCGCCCGAGCCGATCGAATCGGCAACCGCGGCGCTGAGCTGGCTGGACAGCGCGCCGACCAGCACGAAGATGCCGAGCGCCGGCGCGACGAGGGTCATGATATCGAGAATGCCGGCGACACCCTCAGCCTGTGCAGCACGACCGAGAAACGGCGTCAGCAAAGCGAGGAAGGCGAGATAGATCGCCGACGCGATCCACTGCGCATGGCGCATGGTTCGGATGCGCATTTCCTGCGAGTAGGCGTGGCCGAGATAGCGCGATGTCTCGAAGCCCTGCACGGTAATGACCAGCCCAAGCAACAGCGGAATGCTACCCCAACTAATCCGCGCGGGCGGCAACGGATCGGCGCCGTGGCTCGTCAGCCACCAGCAGGCCAGGCCGACAAGTAAGCCCGCGATGATGCCGATCTTGAGCGACACCGTGCCGTGCGCAAGATGCTCGACGCGCCTCAGCCCATTGCCGAAGGCCAGCGCGATGATCGCCAGGATGATGGAGGTCACGATGCCGTTGGAGGCGAGCGCATGCCAGGCAGGGTCGGTGCCCAGGGGTTTTAAAAGAAACTCGGCGAGGAGCTTCAGATAATAGGCCACGGATATGGCATAGGCCAAGGCGAGCACGCCCTGCGTGATCCGGGCGAGCCAAGCGACGGGGTCGTTGAGCGTAGCCTTGCCGAGGTAGTTCTCGACGTGGATGATGTTAAACCGGATCACCGCGCCTGCGGCGTAGGCGATGAGCAACAGTGCGGCCTCGGCGAGGATCGCGGCACGGCCGAACTCGCGTGCCAGGATCGGGCCGCAGATGAGGAACCCGCTGCCGATGATCGACGCGAGCGGGGTGACCGTCGCGCGCCAGCTTTCCGAACGGGCGAACCGGCTGAACGTCAGCCAGGCGGTGACAAGGGCGGCACTGGCCAGCGCGGCTAACGGGATCAACATGGCATTCTTCTCCGGGCGTTGCCCGACGAAAGAATGCGCGCACGCGAATGCCAGGGCGTAGCCTCACCCTAACGCACCACAGGAAATTTAGAAACCTCGACACGAGAGCTATCAGCGATACATCAGGCTGAGCGTGAATGCCGCGGTTGCCACCACAAAGACCGTGAGCAGCGCGCCCATGCGTGCATAGTCGGTAAAGCGGTAGCCGCCCGGTCCCATCACCAACAGATTGTTCTGATGGCCGATCGGCGTCAGGAAATCCGAAGATGCGCCGATCAGCACCGCGAGCAGCGCCGCATCGGGGCTGACATCGAGCAGTCGGGCGACATCGATCGCCAGCGGTCCCATGATGACCGCGGTCGCGACATTGTTGAGGAAGATCGACAGCAACAGTGTGACCGCGCACAGCGCCGCGAGCACGCCCATCAGTGGGAAACCCGACAAAATGTCGCCTAGCCATTGCGCCGCGATCGCCGCCGCACCGCTGTCGTTGAAGCTCTGGCCGACCGGGATCATCGCCGCGAGCAGCACAACCACCGTCCAGTCGATCGATCGATAGATCTCTTCCCCCGGCAACAGCCTGAGGCCGGCGAGCAAGGCTGCAGCTCCCAGGAATGCGATGGCCGGTGACAGCCCGGCGCCGACGATCGCCACGATCGACAGGCTGAAGATCGCGAGAATCAGCGTCGCCCGCTTCCGCGCAACAGGCGCAGGGTCGAGGCGGTCGATTTCGAGCAGGCGCGCACGTGTGATGAATGCCGCCAGATCGGCAGCCGCGCCACGCAAATAGAGCTGGTCACCTGCACGGATGCGCATCTGAACCAGCGGACGCTTCTCGCGCGCCACGCGCGGGCCGACCGCGACCACTTCTAGCCGGTCGTCGCTCTGGGTGCGCACCTCGTCATAGCCAAGGCCGATGAGGATCGAGCCATGCGCCACGACGACGCGCGCCGTGACGGCGTCGGGCATCTGGGCCAGATGCGCGCCCGCCTCGAGCCCGGTTGCCGCGGCGACGCTCCACTGGTTCTGGCGAGAGAGGATGAGCAGCCGGTCATCTGCGGCATAGTCGCCACCGGCTCGCCTGCCTTCGCGGAAATGCGCCAGCAGCCGAGCGCGGCTTTCTCGCAGCCTGGACAGCAGCGCACTGCGATCGAGCCCGGTTTCCGGAACGGCAAGTTCGAACACCCGCCACGGTGCGCGCTTGGCCGCCTCAACGCTTTGCCGGATCGGCAGCAGCCGCCAGCCGACAGTCGTGAGATAGGCAAGGCCGAGTAGCGCGACCGCGACGCCGACCGGTGTCATCGTGAAGAAGCCGAACGGCGCGCCGAGTTCGTTTTCGCGCACGGAGGAAAGGATCAGGTTGGCCGGCGTGCCGATCAACGTGGTCATCCCGCCAAGAATGGTCGCAAAGGCCAGCGGCATGAGTGTAGCGGTCGGCGGCAGTCGCGCATCGCGCGCGATCTCGGTGGCGATCGGCATGGTGATGACCAGCGCCGCGATGTTGTTCATGAACGCCGACAGCAGCATCGCCACCGCCAGCAACAGCGAGAGGCGCATCCCGAACCCGGCGCGCGCCGGGATCAGCGCCTTGGCGATCGCCGCCGCGACGCCCGACAGTTCGACCGCGCGACCGACCACCAGGATCGCCGCGACCGCAAGGACGGCGGGATCGGCGAAACCCAGAAACGCCTTGGCCGGCGTCACCAGTCCGACCGCGAGGCAGGCGAACAGTGCGATCAGCGCGACCAGGTCATGGCGGACCTTCTCGCTCACGAACAGGATCAGCGCGCCGCCGAGGATCAGCGCGCTGAGCGCGGCAGGACTCATGCCACGTTCGTCCGGCGCGCAAAGCGGTGGAGAACGCGCTCGATCGAGCCGCCCTGGACAATGACCGAGAACAGCACGACGATATAAGTTGCCGCCAGCAGCCCCGGCCGCGCCGCCTCGCTCGACAGACCGAGCACGAGCGCAATCGAGATGCCGCCACGCAGCCCGCCCCAGATCAGCGTCGGCGGGGCGAGCGGTCCGAGATCGAGCAGCGGCCGCATCAATCGCAGCGGTAGCAGGACCGAGATCGCACGAGCGACGAGGGCAAGCGGGATCGACAGTACGCCGAGCAGGAGCAGGCGTGGATCGGCCGGGATCGTTACGACTTCAAGACCAATGAGCAGGAACAGGACGGCATTCAGGATATCGTCGATCAGCGCCCAGAATTTGTGGACATAGTCGCGCGTGATGTCGCTCATTGCATAAGCGACGCCGGCATTGCCGATCAGCAGGCCGGCGACAGCCATCGCCACCGGGCCACTGACATGCAGCGCGCTCGCCAGCGCATAGCCGCCCATGACGACCGCGAGGCTGATCATCACCTCGACCTTATACTCGTCGATCGAGCGCATCATGCGGAACGCGATCCATCCGATCACTAGACCCAGCAGGACGCCGCCGCCCGCTTCAAGCAGGAACAAACGCGCCGCGTGGGCCAGCGAGAAGGGTTCGCCCGAGACCGCTGTGGCAAGCAGGATGGCGAACACCACCACGCCCACGCCGTCGTTGAAAAGGCTCTCGCCGGCGACGGTGGCTTCAAGGATCGGTGTCACCTTGGCGCGCTTCAATACGCCCATCACCGACACCGGATCGGTCGGGCTGATCAGCGCGCCAAACACCAGGCACCAGATCAGCGGAATGTCGAGGCCGACAAGCCGAGCGAGGCCGAAGAAGCCGCCACCAACCAAGGCCGTCGAGATCAGCACGCCGATCGTGCTCAGCACGAGGATCGGCCAGCGCCCGCGCCGCATCTGGCTCCAATCGACGTGAAGGGCCCCGGCGAACAGGAGGAAGGACAGCATACCATCCATCAGCGTCGTGTGGAAGTCGATGCCGGCCAGGAACCGGGCGACGTCATTCCCCATGGTGCTGCCGGGAAGGATTCGGTCGAGACCGATAACGATCAACGAGGACACCGCGCCCATGATGGTCAGCCCAACCGACGGGGGCAGTTTGAGGAAGCGATGGTTGAGATAACCGAGCAGTGCCGCAAGAACGATCAGGATCGCGGCCGCGTCGAACGGTGTGAGGGCGACGCCCGCGATCATTGTTCGGCACCTTCGCTGCGGATCAGCCTGAATGATTGACCTGCCGCCTGCGCCGGCACGGGTGTCAGCCCCTGATCGCGCAATAGCGTTGCGATCGTCGCGGCACGGCGCTGGCTGAGCGTCGGCTTCTCGGGCGCCTCGCCCGGCAAGCCCGGCACACCGAGCGAACGGATGTTCCAGCGTTTCGCCGCCCAGGCCGAGGTCAACACGGCGTCGCGCGCGCCAGCATCCAGCGTGTCGCCGTCGCTTGCGAAGCTGACCAGCGGCAACGGCCCCTGCGGCGGCGTGATCGCGATCTCCCAATCGTCGATATCCTGGTGTGCACGCTCCTCCAGCGCGCGGTAAGTCGCCACGCTGGCTCCGGGTAGCGGCGCTGCCACCGCGCTCGCGCGCCGATGGTCCCGATCGATCGTCACTGCATCGCTGGATATGCCCGCGGCTAGCCCGAGCATGCGCGCAAGAGCTGCGATCCGCGCGTTCTCGATCGTCGCCGTATCGCCGGCCTGGCGCAACTCCTCCCGCTGGGCGTCGATCGCGCCTGCGCCGGGCTCGAGCACCACCTGGTCAAGTTGCAGACGGACGGGCTGCCCCAGGCGCTGCTGCAGCGCGCCCTGCAACGTGAGCGTCCGCTGCATCTTAGCCCGTGGCGTGATGACCACCGAGCGGATGGCGACCGGCGATCCATCGAAATTGACGTCGAGCTGCGTCACGCGCGCGTCCGACCCGAAGCGATCGGTCAGGAACGCGCGCACCTGCGTCACGGTCACAGCCTCGGTCGCAATCTGCTTGAGCGAAAACCCAAGCGGGATCGCCATGCCGACGAAAACCAGGATGAGCACGATCGTCTGCGTCCAGCTCTGCTTACTCGAGAGCGCGTGCCCGAAGCCATAGAAACGTGCCATAACCGTGGCAGACAAGGCGATCGTGACGAAGTTGGTGATGAACAGCGCGAAGGCGCCGCCGAGCACCGCAAGGTTGCTGGTGGCCATGCCATAGCCCACCACCGCGAGTGGCGGCATCAAGGCGGTGGCAATGGCGACGCCGACGACCGTGTCGCCGCGTCCCCGGATGATGGCGAATGTACCAGCGAGTGCCGCGAATAGCGCGACCGCGAGATCGAAAAGATTGGGCCGGGTGCGCGCGATGATCTCTTCGGTCGGCGCCTGCAACGGCGAGAGCAGGACAATCAGGGCGGTGAAAGCAACGGCGCAGGCTGACCCAGCCGCCAGTGCTATCAGCGCGCGACGCATCTCGGCGAAGTCGAAGAGCGCCAAGCTGAAGCCGAAGCCGAGGATCGGGCTCATCAGCGGCGATATCAGCATCGCGCCGATTACTACCGCCGGCGACGAGAGTAGCAGGCCGAGGACCGCGATCCCGGCCGACATCATGGTCATGAAGAGGTAGCGCGGCGACCAGCCGCTTTCCGCGACGATTCTCTCGACGACGACGGGGTGATCGATGCTGCCGACGATGTGGCTGCGCCACCAGCGATAGAGCGCGATGCGGTCGAGCGAGTCCTGCACCTGCGAGGCGCCATTACGAATCGACTGATCTGCCATGCGGCCTCCCCGACCGCGACGCGGCGATAGTGTAGATCATCAAGGCCGCATCGCGGCACCACCATAATTCACAGCCCCCCGCGAAGTTTCAACCGTAGTCGGTCGTTCACGGTGGCTCGCTCTCATGATGCTGCCCGGTTCCTCGTGCAGCACATGATCGGTCGATCCACCGTCTTACTTCGTTGTGAAATGGTTGGCTTTCAAGCTAACCAAGATGATTTGACTGAAAGCTCAAATGACAGCCTTTGGACGATTCATGGCAACAACGACAGAATTGGACGGGCATCGCAGTCTGGCCGATTTTGACCCGATTTCGAGCGAGCGGAGTTTGACACGAATTTTTGACGACGGTAAAAATTCTGCCCATCAACGTGAAGATCATAAAGCGGGCTGATAGAAAAGGACCGGTCCCGCTGACTAGCAGGGTTAAACCATGTCCGCCCCGAACAGACCCACCGATGTCGCTTATTTTGCCGGACGCGCCGCAGACGAAATGGCTAGAGCCGAAGCCTGTAAAGATCCCCAAATCGCCATGATCCATCGCGAACTGGCAGTCAGGTACGACCAGTTAGCTGCTCTTTCGAAAAATAAGCCTCGTTTTCAAATCGTTGACGACTGACATCCGTCGCTTCGTCCGCATTTGTGTGCATGTCATGCCCTCGAGATGCGTAACCCCTGATTGGCCGCAACCCTGCTAAAAAAAGTCTTATGCGTGGGCAGGGAATTGAACGGCTGCTTTCGGGTCATTTGGCCGCACTGCTGAACGGCCGAATTGAAGGTGCGAAGCGCACTTAAGCGCAAGCACGTTCTTATGTCTCGAGGTCAGCTGTACCGTTGAAGGCGCGCCGCCCGCGCCGCTCCCAGAGCTGTAACTGTCGCTCGCGGTATTCGCCGCGAAGCAGCGCCGCCGCTTCGACCAAAATGCCGAAGATCACCGCTCGGTTGTCATCTGTCAGACCGATGAGATCGGCCTTAGCGATCAGCCCGCCAAGCTCGATCAGCTTTCGTGTCCGTTCGCGGCGTTTCACCTGCCACGCCCGCATGCCAGCATGTGCGCGGGCAGCGTCATGACGATGCCGCGCTGCTGTCAGGCGCTTGAGCGCAGCGACTGTCGCTGCGAGCTGCGCCACGTGATCGAGGTGACCCTTCTTGAAAGAACGCAGCGCCCCGCTTGCGCCACGCCTCCGTGGTCGTCGCGTCCTTGTTCTCAGCCGCCGCGAGCAATGCCCCTGCAAGCTGCTCGACCGGCATTTGATCTGCCCCGCTCGCGATAGCGACCTCTCCAAGCTGTAGAATCTTGCGATCCTTAAGGTGCTTGGCTTTGTTGGTCAGCACCTTGAGTTCGGCGTCGTAATCGCGTGGTCTGCGCATCGGCCTGATCCTCGATTGTAGTGTCGATATCGAGTCGGTAGTGCGCACGCATCACGCGCTCAAGCTGCTGCAATCTCTTGGGATTTTGTGGTCCCGAGCGCGAAAAATTCGTGCGAGGGCGCGCTTATACGTCGTGCCGACGTGGTTGCTGAAGTGTAGATGGATGGCCGCCATGGCGATCTATCATTTCTCGGCGAAGATGATCAGCCGCGCGACCGGCAGCAGCGCGGTGGCGTCGGCGGCCTATCGCTCGGCATCGCGGTTGCACGACGCGCGGATCGACCGGCACCACGACTTCTCGAACAAGGCAGGCGTCGTTCATTCGGAAGTGATACTGCCAGGCGGCGCAGCGGATGAACTGCGTGACCGGTCGACCTTGTGGAACGCGGTCGAGGCGGCGGAGAAGCGGATCGACGCGCAGCTTGCCCGCGAGATCGAGTTCGCCATCCCGCGCGAGCTCGATCAGGCCGAGGGCATCCGGCTCGCGCGCGACTTCGTCGAGCGCGAGTTCGTCGCGCGTGGCATGATCGCTGACCTCAATGTGCATTGGGACATCGGCGCGGATGGTGAACCGAAGCCGCACGCGCACGTCATGCTGACCACGCGTGATGTCGGCGAACGCGGATTTGGCGCGAAGGTCCGTGACTGGAACCGAACCGATCTTTTGCAACATTGGCGGGAAGCCTGGGCCGAGCATGTGAACACGCGACTCGCCGAGCTCGATATTGATGCCCGCGTCGATCATCGTTCGCTCGAGGCGCAAGGCATCGATCTGGAGCCTCAGCACAAGATCGGTCCAGCCGCATCGCGCATGGCCGCGAACGGGCTCGAGCTCGAGCGCGTCGACGAGCATCGCGAGATCGCGCGATCCAACGGCGCGAAGATCATCGCCAAGCCAGTGATCGCGCTCGATGCCATTACGCACAACCAGTCGACATTCACGACGCGCGACCTCGCCATGTTTGCGCATCGACATAGCGAGGGGAAGGACCAGTTCGACCGCGTGATGGCGGCGGTTCGCGCTGCGCCGGAACTCGTGGCGCTCGGCAAAGATGGGCGTGGTCAGGATCGCTTCACCAGCCGCGCCATGCTCGACGCGGAAGCGCGCCTCGAGCGCGCCACCGCTCGGCTTGAGGCGGGGCGACGCCACGGCATGGATGAGCAGCATCGCAAGCTCGCCCTTGTGCGTGCCGAGATGCGCGGCCTCGTGCTGTCGAGCGAGCAGCGCAGTGCCTTCGACCATGTAACGAAGGGCCAAGGGCTCGGCGTCGTCGTCGGCTATGCCGGGACTGGCAAATCCGCGATGCTGGGTGTCGCGCGCGAGGCATGGGAAAGCGCCGGATACTCGGTCCACGGCGTGGCGCTGTCCGGCATTGCTGCCGAGAATCTGGAGAGCGGTTCAGGCATCGCGTCGCGGACGATCGCCAGTATGGAGCACCAATGGGCCGAAGGCCGCGCTTTGCTCGGCAATCGCGATGTTCTGGTGATCGACGAAGCCGGGATGATCGGCACGCGTCAGATGGAGCGCGTTCTGTCCGAAGCCGAGAAGCGCGGTGCAAAAGTGGTCCTGGTTGGTGACCCCGAGCAGCTTCAGGCGATCGAGGCAGGTGCCGCATTCAGGGCCACGGCCGAGCGGCATGGCAGTGTCGAGATCACCGAGATCCGCCGCCAGCGCCAAGACTGGCAACGTGATGCTACGCGCTACCTCGCGACCGAGCGCACAGCAGAAGCCATCAGCGCCTATAGCCGCAACGACCGCGTCCATGTCGCCGAGACGCGCGACCACGCGAGCGCTGATTTGATCGACCGATGGGATCGTGATCGGTCCGAAGCGCCGGATGCTTCGCGGATGATTTTAACCCACACCAATGAAGAAGTGCGCCAGCTTAATATCGCTGCACGCGCCAGGCTGATGGCGAGCGGCGCGCTCGGCGAAGATGTGACCATTGCCACAGAGCGCGGTCAGCGCACGTTCGCGGCGGGAGACCGAGTGATATTTCTGCGCAACGAGCGCAGCATGGGCGTCAAGAACGGAACGCTGGGTCAGGTGCAGTCGGTCACCCAGGCGCGCATGGCGGTGATGCTTGATGACGGACGATCAATCGCGTTCGATGTGAGAGATTACGCGAACATCGACCATGGCTACGCGGCGACCGTCCACAAGGCGCAGGGCGTGACGGTCGACCGCGTGCATGTGCTCGCGACGCCGGGGCTCGACCGGCATGCCGCCTACGTCGCACTGTCGCGACATCGCGACCGGGTTGATCTTCATTATGGCCGCGACGACTTCGCTGACCAGCATGCGCTGACGAAGGCCCTGTCGCGTGAGCGCGGCAAGGACATGGCAGCTGATTATCCGGCCCCTGAAAAGACCCAGGTGCCGCAGCAGGCGCGTAACCGCTTTGCCGACGTAAGGCTCAACGTGACGCCGGATGTGCCGGAGCTAAGCCGCTTCGAACGGGCGGTGGTGAGCGTCGCACGCGCGGCGGCTGACATCCTGCGAACGCGAACGGAAGGCTTTGCGGAGCTGCCGCATCACCGAGCCGCGCTCGACAAGGCCGTCGCTGCGATGGAAAAACTTCGCCCTGGCGTTAAGCGCGACTTGCAGAACGTGTTCAACGCTGACCGAACGATGATCGATGAGGCGGCGAGAGGTCAGCCTCAACGTGCGATCCACGCAATCCGTGCGATGGCGCTGGAAGCCGAGCTACAAGCCGATCCGACGCGTCGCGCCGACCAGTTCGTCGCGCGTTGGGACAAACTGCAGAAGCAATCCGAACGCGCATATGTTGCTGGCGATATGGCTAGTTACAAAGGTACCCGCAGCGAAATGGCCGGCATGGCCAAGAGTCTCGAACGAGATCCGCAGATGGAGTCGATCCTCGCCGCGCGGAAGGCGCAGCTGGGCATCATGACCGACAGCGGTCGCCGCCTTGGAGCCGAGTTGGCGTTCAATCATGGCATCGATATCGGGAGAGAACGTGGACTTGGTCGCTGACGGTTGCTGCTTTCAACGCCACACCATTGCCGCTCCACTACGCTATCAGCGGCACCTACAGCGGTCGTGCGTTGAATGACCGCAATGGGGTGGAAGGCGGACTGTCCGCTTTCGTCCTAACCGATCACTTCGCCGTCGTTTGCGCCGCAGTTCAACGATGTTTTGGATACCAACTGTTGTCAAACCTTGAGAGCTGGGGCGTAGTCGGTCGAACCGCGTTGAAAACGAGAGCACCAATCTCGCCGTAAAACCGGGGCGAGTTACCAAAGCCAGATTTGACCGCATTGCCCTTGACCCGCTCCAAAACAATTCCCGTGCCGTCAGTCCACGAACTGCTTTCCCCGTTCCAAGCATCGGACAGCCCGTCGACGCGCGTCATGAGGTCTTTGTAAGCAGCATCGGATAGTTGAAGTCGGACGCTTTGAAATTTGCCAGGGGTCTCGTTAGCAGGAGTCATTAGCATGACACCTTCGGCACCTTGGGGAGTGCGATGAAGCGCAATTGCAAAATTTGTATCGCCGAGAGCGGGTGTAGCGACGATTCTAAGGCCGTCAGGTGCGAGGGATGACAAGGGCGGGAGCCGGTCAAGTAGGGCGACTTCGAGGGCACCTGTGTAAACGTGATTTAACCGCCCTCTCGCCGATCCCTGATGCATCAGCGTCGCTTCACGGCGTTCTTCGTGCCGTCTCCACTCCAGAGCGCCTAAATAACCAAGAAATAATAGCTGCAGGACGACAAGGAAGGTGCTGAGGTAACCGAACCAATGCAGGTATTTGAGCCAGCGTTTCTCCGTCATGGCAGCAGGCTATCATAGCCCATTGGTCCGCAACCATACCGCCGCGCATTTTAATGACTCAGGCAACGCTTCATCAGATTGAGTTGGTCGCTTCTGGGTCGGCTGCCAACTGACAGCAGTGGGGTGG
>APMI01017305.1_pt1 | contig 18284 bp, 14 predicted proteins | sample 667938 | NCBI WGS metagenome assembly APMI01 (sample SAMN01084076, study PRJNA167559) | wastewater metagenome | biome: Wastewater | place: Denmark: Ejby Moelle, Odense | collected 2011-11-28 | reverse complement strand
CTGAGCCACTATACCGTCACCTATACCCTGGGCATCTGCTCCGCCAGAGATACCGCCACAGTGACCGTACGCACCCTGCCATCCGTGGCCGTAGGCATAGGCAATGCGCTGTGTACAGCGGCTAACGGGCAGGCCTGGGCCATCGTGACCGGCACCGGCCCCTACACCTACCAGTGGAATGATCCGTCGCTGAGCACCACAGACACCATCACCGGCCTGGCCAATGGCAGCAGCTATACGGTCATCGCCACCGATACCTATGGCTGCACGGGTACAGGCAGCGGCACCGTAGGCCTCACTAATCCGACCATCCCTATCGTAGAGGTGAGCCAGCATGACCTGAGATGTAATGGCGACAACAGCGGCGCTATCACTATCAATGCACAGGACACCGCCGCCATGACCTACATCTGGAGCGGCAGCCCTAATCCTACGGGCACCACCAGCGTCTCAGGCCTGCCTGCCGGCACCTACACTATAGCCGTGACAGACATCTATGGCTGCACCGGCAGCGCCAGCTATACGCTCACCGAGCCTGCGGCCCTCGTGCTGCCGGCGCTCACCGGTACAGACCCTACCTGCCCGGGCAGTGCCAATGGCACCGCTACAGCCAGCCCTACGGGAGGCAGCGGCACCCTGCACTATGACTGGAGCGTGGCCCCGCCACAGCACACCGCTACCGCTACCAACCTCATAGCCGGCACCTATGCTGTGACCGTGACCGATGACAGCCTCTGCACCGCCAGCGGCTCCGTGACACTCACCGACCCTGCCGCTACCACCTTTGGCTCCGGCGCCGAGACCGACGCCCACTGCCATGGCTCCGCAGATGGTACAGCCACGGTCAACCCGCAGGGCGCCTTTGGCCCCTACACCTACTACTGGAGCGATGCAGCCCACCAGACCAATGCCACAGCCACCGGCCTCATAGCAGGCACCTATGTCGTGGCCGTGACAGACAGCCGCACCTGCACCGTCTCTACCAATGTGACCATCGGCGAGCCATCGGCACTGGTGCTGACACTGGCCCATACCGACCTGCTCTGCTATCATGGCCACAGCGGCACAGCTACCGTATCGGTCACCGGCGGCACACTGCCCTACAGCTACCAGTGGAGCGATGCCCCGTACAATACCGCCACAGCTACCGCTACCAACCTCGATGCCCAGACCTACTTTGTGACGGTGACCGACGGGCTGGGCTGTACAGCCACCCAGAGCGTCACGCTCAAAGAGCCTAAGGCCATGGTGCTCACCACCACTGCCACAGGCACCACCTGTGCAGCTACCATAGACGGCACCATCACACTGAGCGCCACAGACGGCACCGCCCCTTATAGCTACAGCATCAAGGATGTGGTAGGCAATACGCTGCAGAACAACACGACCGGCCTCTTCACAGGGCTGGGGGCACAGTTCTACACCGTCGTAGCGACCGATGCCAATGGCTGCCAGCTCAGTGATACGGTCACCGTGCCGAGGGCACCGTTCAATGTCTATGAGGTCACCGCAGACTCCACATCCTGCTACGGGCCGGAGTACACCGATGGCCGGATCCACATAGACGGCTTCACGTATATCAATGCACCGTTCCTCTATGCGCTGGACGGGGGCATGGACCAGGACATACCGGACTTCTACGACCTGGCTGCCGGGGCCCACACCCTGCACATCACCGATGCCCATGGCTGTGATACGACCATGACGGTGATCGTAGGCGAGCCGCTGCCGGCCACTGTAGACATCCTGCCGGGAGACAGCACGATAGCCGAGGGTAGCAATATCCAGTTGTCTACCGCCTTCCGCCCGTACAGCACAGACTCTATCAAGAGCTACGCCTGGTCACCGGCATCGGGGCTGAGCTGCATAGACTGCCCTGACCCGGTAGCCACACCGTACGGCACGCAGAATACCTACACGGTGACCGTGACCTACAATGAGGGCTGCACGGCCGTCACCACCGTACACATCAATACCACCGGTGAGCCACCGGTATACATCCCAAATGCCTTCTCGCCAAACGGTGATGGCACCAATGATGTGCTCTACGTATACGGAGAGGGTATCAAGAACCTCAAGATGATGATCTTCAACAGATGGGGAGAGAAGGTCTATGAATCTACCAATCAATCACAGGGATGGGATGGGACATTCCAGGGTGTGCTGCAGGAGCCGGGCATCTACATCTATGTCGTAGACCTCGTCTATCTCAATGAATACAAACGCGTGAGGGATGGCAGTATCACACTGATCAGGTAAGCGCATCGCATAGCTATCATAAAGGCCATCCTCACCGATGGCCTTTGATTTATCACGAGGGAGGATGGCAAACTCAAAAGCCACTCCTTGCGAAGTGGCTTTCTTAATTGGGCTTTGGTTTAACTTGGGGTAAATGTTTTTTCTATCCAAGATATGCTTTTAGTGATTTGCATTTGCTGCTGCTTTTCAGGCGGATGATCGCCTTGTCTTTGATCTGGCGTACGCGCTCTTTGGTCAGGTCGTAGCGCTCACTGATATCCTCCAGGCTCATAGGCTGCTCCACACCTATACCAAAGAACAGCTTCAGCACTTCGGCCTGCTTCTCCTGCAGGCAGGAGAGGGACTGCTCGATCTCAGTGCGCAGGGACTCCTGGTAGGCCATCTGGCGATCAGCCGATACTGCATTAGGATTGGCCAGGACGTCTATGAGTGCGTTCTCTTCGCCATTCACAAAGGGGGCATCTACTGATATATGGCGACCGGCTACACCGAGAGTGGTGCGTACCTCGTCCTCATCTATATTGAGTAGGGTAGCTATCTCCTCGGGAGTAGGCTCCCGGTCAAACTCCTGCTCCAGCATCTGGAATGCCTTATTGATCTTGCTCAGGGAGCCTACCTTATTCAGCGGCAGGCGTACGATGCGGCTCTGCTCTGCCAGTGCCTGCATGATGCTCTGGCGGATCCACCACACAGCATATGAGATAAACTTGAAGCCCTTGGTCTCGTCAAAACGCTGGGCTGCCTTGATCAGGCCGAGGTTGCCCTCGTTGATCAGGTCGGAGAGCGTGAGGCCCTGGTTCTGGTATTGCTTGGCTACGGATACTACAAAGCGGAGGTTGGCCTTTGTCAGCTTCTCCAGAGAGGCCTTATCGCCCTGCTTGATCTTCTTGGCCAGGCGGACCTCCTCTTCGGCAGAGATCAGGTCCACCTTACCGATCTCCTGGAGGTACTTCTCCAGAGAGGCGCTCTCCCGGTTGGTGATAGATTTGGTGATCTTAAGTTGTCTCATAAATTGGGTTATTGGTTGTATGACGAATTTGCTCAAAAAAGGCTGGCGGTGCAACACTTTCACCCGTATTTTTAGATGTTTCGTTATAAAAACTGCTATGTATACCCTAAAATGGGTAGGCTATTAAAGTTTCCATAATATACTGTTCAAACATCATTTAGAAAAGATAAATATTTTAAATAAAGTTTCTGATGAATGTGTTTTTTGCCTCACATTAGGATAATATAGGGCACAAGGCAGCCCTTGTCAAGAGCGTGCGAAATGGAGGTGCAATACCCGAAAAGAAGGAAGAAAAAGGAAGCTATTTTGATTGTGTATCGGAAACTTTGTACCGTACCCAAAATCAACCGCAAAGAGCGCTAAGGACGCGGAGAAAAATGATAAATACCTTTGCGGTCTCTGCGTTTCTTGGCGGTTAAAACTATTGTGGCATAGAGCTCCAGATAGTCATTCTACTTTGTGATCACGATCTCGGTACCGGCATGTACATAGCGGTAGATCTCATTGATATCTGCGGTACGCAGGGAGATACAGCCCAGGGTCCAGTTTGCATTCTTATCTATCAGGTAGTCATGGTGGTGCGGTACGCCATGTATGCCTATGCTGCCGCCTATGCCTTTGCCGGCTGGTATCAGGCCACGGCGCTTATTGGCTTTATACTTGCGCTGGCTATCTGCGGTGGGGTAGTCTATCCAGATAAATTTCTCCCAGGACTTGTGCGGGTACTTGCTCTGTACATGAAAGGTGCCCTCAGGGGTGCATTGGTCGCCTTCATACTTCTTGTCACTGACCGGATCACCGCCAAAGACACAAGCGTACTCGCGCAAGGTATGCTTGCCAATGCTTAGTGTGAGTGTATGAGATAGCTTGGAGATATGAACCGTCACGGCATCTGGATCCAGCTGATAGAGTGCTATCTGCTCTGAGATGGAGAGGCTCCGGTCCTGCGCATGCAGTGCGGCAGATAGGAGTAAGGAGAGTAGGATGACTGGAAGCCTCATGGTCAGCATGCTCTGATAACGGTGGAGCGCCGATTTTTATTTCATATGTATTTTGTCACAATAAAAGCCAACTCATCTGACTGTATTATAATATCTCTACAGCGTTTTTCGTTTATTTACGTAATGAAGCGACTCTGGCTATTCCTCCTGCTATGCATCTCCCTGACCACTGTAGCCCAGCGTGGTGTGCCGCCGCGCCCTACGCTGCTGCCGGTCACGATGCAGCAGCCGCACCTCTCCCGCGCAGACCAGGCACATATGGTCAAGCTGGAGGACTCGCTACAGCGCCTGCTCAATATCGTGCTCTATGATAGTACGGTGAAGGTGGAGGAGAAGAGCATAGACTACGCCGGTGCCGTGATACTCAGTATGGCCTCGGGCAAGGAGGACACCAATGTCTACATCAAACCACTGCCTAAGGTAGATACCGTGGCGGAGAAGAAACGCTTTGAGCGGCGGAGGCAGGCCTGCTACCAGTTCATACCCAAGCTGATATCGGCGCTCAAGATGGACAACTCTTTCTACTATCCCTTTGACTCGCTCACGGAGGTGTCTAAGATCTACCCGCCCGATAGCACCTTTCGCATCCTGACCTGGCAGATGCACTTCCCCAAGGGGCGCTTCCGCTACTATGGTGTGATACAGATGCGCTCTGCCAAGATGAAGATCTATCCACTGCGCGACCTCAGAGATACACTGCCATTTCACACGCAGCAGGTACTGACGCGGGATAATTGGTACGGCCAGATCTACTACCGCATCATAGAGCGCACCTATAATAAAAAGACTTTCTATACGCTCTTTGGATTTGAGGCGGCAGACTTCATCTCACGCCGCAAGGTGGTAGATATCCTGACCTTTGACGCCAATGGAGAGCCAAGATTTGGCGCGCCGCTCTTCTGCTCTACAGATAGCAACAGGCGCAAGGTGCGCGATACGCTGGACCGCTTCTTTATAGAGTATAAGTGGAATGCCTCACCGACGCTGAACTATGACAATAACAAGGAGATGATCGTCTTTGACCACCTGGCGCCGCCAGACCCCAAGGCCAACGGCGTCTACCTGGCCTATACGCAGGATGGCACCTACGAGGGTTTTAAGTGGATGACCAACCACTGGGAGTGGGTAGAGAAGGTCTTCAACTTTGCCATCAATGAGGATGACAATCCGCCTATCCCGGCGCCGCTATTTGGCATACCTAAGAAGCAACCGACGCTACCTACTCAGGTGGAGCACTAGAGGCTGGATACTGGATGCCGGATACCGGATAGGGGATACTGGATACGGGATACTGGTTGCAGGATACTGGTTGCAGGATGCTGGGCACGACAAATTTGGATATACAGGATCATTGGGTAGTGTCAGGTCGCGACCTGACACTACAGCACAGCGCACTACCGTCCTATCTTTTGTTTCTTCCTGGTTCTTGACTCTTGGTTCTTGACTCTCGGCTCTCTTGTCCCAAAAAGAAAATCCCCTGCCTGATGGGCAGAGGATCTCTAATTATGATGTCGGGGCCAGAATTACTTCTTGAGACCAGCGATTCTTCTCGTGAGCTTAGACTTCAGGTTAGAAGCCTTGTTCTTGTGGATATTCCCCCTCTTAGCGAGCTTATCCAGGAGTGATACCACCTTAGGGAGCGCCTTCTGAGCGTCAGCCTGCTTGTCCGCAGCGCGGAAGTCGCGGATCAGGTTACGAGTGGTCTTGCCGAAATATCTGTTAGCCAGCCTTCTCTTGCTGTTTTGGCGGATTCTTTTTTCTGCTGATTTGTGGTTAGCCATTGCTTCTATTTTTCTAAAAGGAATGCAAATGTAAACTTCTTTTTGGGAAAACCAATAGAGTCAGGAATAATTTAGGTTATAAACATTTTTGTAAAAATGTTTACATTTTTAACTTGCTTATTTATATTTGAATCAGTTTTGGTAAGGTAGTCCCATCAGCACTGGCGTTTCCACAGATCGGTGGGCCTATTTTTCTAAGACGATTTTTTAACCAATCTGTTTAACTCATTATGAACATTTACGTTAGTAACATCAATTTCCGCGCTAGGGAAGAAGACCTGCAAGCTGCTTTTGAAAAGTATGGTGAGGTGTCTTCAGTCAAGATCATCAAGGACAAAGAAACACGCCGCAGCAAGGGCTTCGGTTTCGTAGAAATGCCTGATGACAATGCCGCTAAGTCAGCTATCGATGGCCTGAATGGCTACATGCTGCTGGATCGTAGCCTGCGCGTAAACGAGGCTAAGCCACGTCCGGAAGAATAATCGCACACAAGGAAACACAAGTATAGCTTAACCCAATTTAAGCATCTCCTTTACCACCTGAAAAAATTATTACGCCTCATACTTCACTGTATGGGGCTTTCTTTTTGTGCCCTGTGCAGCGTTTGGTCACTGAGCCTTGGATGGTTTCAGCTTCTTGAAGAACCTGAGGTAGGAGTCTATATCAAATAGCTTGGAGTCATTGGCGGCCTTGTACGTGAGGAAGACGCCGATAGGTGTGAGCACCATGGTAGCCATCCACATACCCATAGGTGCGCTGATCACCATTTTCTCAGCTGTCTTCTCACCTATGATAGAGGTGACGTGATAGATGATAAAGAAGATGATAGAATAGAAGAGGGGCCAGCCCAGTCCACCCTTGCGGATGATGGAGCCCAGCGGGGCACCTATCAGGAAGAGTACCATGCAGGCGATAGATAGGGTAAACTTGCGGTAGATCTCTATCTCGTGCTTTACGATCTCTGAGTTTTTGAAGTCCAACTGCTTTGATACGATATCTGCGTAGTTCTTGATATTGCGCGCCTGGGTCAGGGCGCGCTCCATGATCTTGTTTTGCTCAGAGGCAGTGAAGGTACGCAGCATATCCTCGGCGGTGTGAAAGCCGAGATTGAAGTTTACATTGCCGGGCCGGGGCAGCTGCTGCAGGGTGTCGAGACCAGTACGCATACCGCCGTAGTATGGCTGCATGTAGCCATGCAGGCTCCGGACCAGGCTCTCGCGCTCTATGTTTATAGTATCTATCTGATGCACCAGCTGGGGCACATTCATCATCTGCTTCATGTCCTTAAAGAAGTTCTCATCCGTACGCGTGAGCTTAAAGCGCGAGAGGTCAAATTTTTTCTCCCACGAGCCAAAGCTGGTGTGGTACATCTCATAGTTCTGCTGGTCAGGTTTCTTGGGCTGCACCTCCTTGTACTCATCGCCATGCTCCAGGTGTAGGGTGAGGGCCATGTGGCGGTCGTCCTGCGTCATAGCGCCACGCTCAGCAGTGATGATGTGGTCATCTCCCTGCCCGCTGGTATGGTCATAGACCAGGATATTGTAGAGCAGGTTGCTGTCCTCATTCTTTTTGGTCACACGCAGGCTGAAGCCGTCTATCTCATTGAAGAAGATACCCTCCTTGATCGCCACGGTGGGCTTCTGGTGCTGGATGTCGTAGATCAATACGTTCCGCTTCAGGTTGGCTATAGGCAGTATATTATTGGAAAAGAAGAAGGCGAAAATGCTGATGAAGAAAACGGCTACAAATACCGGCAGCATGATACGCAGCAGGGAGATACCGGCAGACTTGGCTGCGGTCAGCTCCATATGCTCGCCCAGGGAGCCGAGCGTCATGATAGAGGAGAGGAGCACCGCCAGCGGCAGCGCCATAGGTACGAGCTGCGCCGAGGCGTAGAAGATGAGCTGTGCCAGTATCCATCCGCTGAGGCCCTTGCCCACAAGGTCATCCACATACTTCCACAGAAACTGCATGACCAGCACAAACAGGGAGATGCAAAAGGTCAGTACAAAAGGCGCAATGAAACTTTTGAAAAGCAGCCAGTCAAACTTCTTGATGGGAAGGTGGCGTGAGAGCGATATTTTGGGCAGTGATATGATAGCGGGGCTAAACTAATGAATCGGGAATAATGAATCGTGAATAATCTATAATAGAGAATAATGAAATACAGATAAGGATTTGTGGTATAAGGTTATCTTTAGGTCACTACTATGCATAGATTTTTACTTGCGCTTTTTATGGTGCTGGAGTTGGCGGCGTCAGCCGGCACCTTTGAGATCAAGGATGGCAGCTTCCTGCTGGATGGCAAACCCTACCGCATCTATGGCGGGGAGATGCACTATGCGCGTATACCGCGCGAGTACTGGCGGCACCGCATACAGATGGCCCACGCCATGGGCTGCAATACGCTCTCCATCTATGTCTTCTGGAACTATCACGAGTCCGCACCCGGCGTATGGGACTGGAAGAATGATAATCACGATCTACGCGCCTTTGTGGAGCTGGCAAAGGAAGAAGGTATGTATATCGTACTGCGTCCAGGTCCTTATACCTGCGCTGAGTGGGATTTTGGAGGGCTGCCATATTGGTTTGCCGGTACGCGGGTACGGACGAATGATCCCGCTTTTCTGGATTCCTGCCGCACGTATCTGCGGGAGGTGTACCGGCAGGTGGATGGCCTCTTCGTAGAGCAGGGGGGCAATATCATCATGACGCAGGTAGAGAATGAGTATGGCTCCTTTTCATTTGACAGGCAGTTTGCCGTATCGCACCGGCAGCGGCGTATCTATATGGAGCGGATGGCAGACATCTTCCGCAAGGAGGGATTCTCGCATACACTTTTCACCTGTGACGGAGGTGTGGTACCGGTGGTCAACTTTGCCCGGCTAGGGCATATCAAGGGCCTTTTCCCGGGGACCAATGACAGCAAATTCCTGCGTGTGGCGCACCATACCGTGCAGAAGTTTTATAGCAGGAAGGGGCCTTACTACATCCCGGAGGAGTATGCCGGTTGGTTTACGCACTGGGGCGATGCGCATGTCTTTCATAGAGATGTGGAGTCATATAAGAAGCATATCGAGGAACTGCTGCAGACGGACTTCTCCTTTTGCTACTATATGGTACACGGCGGTACCAACTTCGGTTTCTGGAATGGTGCCAACCACCGTGCGCAGAATGATGTCTGGCCGGTGATCACCAGCTACGACTATGGCGCGCCGATAGGGGAGGCGGGTAACAGAACCCCGCTGTATGACTCGCTGAGAGCCGTATATCAAAGGCATACGGGTGAGAAGTTGGCGGAGGTGCCAGGGCCGGTGCGGAGCATGAGTATCGATAAGATAGCGCTGAATTGCGTGCAATCTACCATGCGGCGCAAGCCTTTCATCTATAAACATGCGCCTACGATGGAGCAGGCGGGGCATCCATACGGCTACATGTCCTATGAAAAGACATTCAGCGAGGCAGTAAAGGGACGGCTCTCTACCGCCGGGCTGACAGACTATGCCCTGCTCTATGTAAATGACTCTCTGATAGCAACTATAGATCATGATATGCCTGCTGGTAAAGTGAGAAAGAATATCACTGTCAATATACCTGCGACCGGCAAGCTCAAAATACTGGTAGAGAATATGGGGCGTATCAACTTTGGCAAGAAGCTATGGGAAAATCACAGGGGCGCGACCCTAAGCATCACACTGAATGGACAGGCTATAAATGATTGGGTGGTCACTCCGGTGGCAGATGATCTGATCCCTGCGCATACCGTACAGGTGCCATACTGTGCAGGGCAGCCGGTGTATTACGAAGGAGCTTTTATACTCACTGATACAGCTGATACGTATCTCGATATGCACGGCTTTGGCAAGGGCGTAGTAGTGGTAAACGGTCACAACCTGGGCCGCTATTGGGAGATCGGGCCGCAGTATTCCCTCTACGTACCCGGTGTCTGGCTGCACAAAGGTGAAAACCAGATCTCAATCCTGGATATGCTGGGACACAAACAACAGTACTATATCACAGCTACCGATCATCCGGTAAACCGATAAGTGGAAAAATAATGGGGAAATGAGGCTATCAGCCCGCACCCAGCTGATGCTTCAGCTCGTCTATCTGGCTGTCCCAGAGCATGGTTTGGTCCTTTACCTCCTTATCGTCGGCAAAGTCTGTGACCTCCAGTATCGTATCGTTAGCTATGTCAGACTTGTAGATGCGGAAGGAGAAGAACTCTCCATCGCGACCATCCAGCCAGTGATACTTTACATACTCATCTTCTATAAACTCTACGATCTGAGCCTGCTCGCGTGAGCCGCCCCAGCCGAAGACGATAAAATTGTCATTGGCATCGCAATAGTCTGAGAACCACTGAGCAAGGTTAGACGGATTGGTCACAAACCCGAAAAGTATAGATGGTGAGGAGCGAATGATATATTCTAACGTAAATTTCTTTCTGGCCATTGGTCTTAATGTATTTTTTGGTGATAGGTATCAGGGACAAGTATAGATAAATATTTTGTTTATCAAAATCCGAGCTATGTTATTTACGTTTATTTCGCCGTAGGGTGGTGGACTTCTACGGCAAAACCCGCTTTTAAAACCGCCAATCTACTTTTCCACAGTTGTCTTTTTTGACATATTATAGAGGATAGAGAGGCGTGGCTAATCGGTGGCAATAATTATATTTGCCCGCTTACAGACTAAAATCACTCCTGCATGTACGACATCCGATATCATGATACCGACCTGAGCGACAAGACGTTTCTCGTGACCGGCGGGGCGGGCTTCATAGGGTCCAATATCGTGGAGTACCTGCTGAAATATGGTGCCAAAAAAGTACGCGTACTGGATAATCTCCTGACGGGCAACTATAAGAATCTCAAGCCCTTTGAAGATAATCCGGCCTTTGAGTACATGGAGGGGGATATCACAGACTCTGATACCTGCCGCAGGGCCTGCACTGGTATAGACTATGTGTCTCACCAAGCTGCGCTGGGCTCTGTGCCCCGGTCTATCAAGGACCCTGCACGTACCAATGTGATCAATGTAGGAGGCTTTCTCAATATGCTGATAGCGGCCAAGGATAGTGGGGTCAGGATGTTCGTATACGCCTCATCCTCATCTGTATATGGGGATGAAACTACCCTACCCAAGGTAGAAAGCAAGATAGGCAATCCGCTATCGCCATACGCCGTATCAAAGTATACTAACGAACTGTACGCCAAGGTGTTTCATGCCAATTATGGCTTCCATGTCATCGGCCTGAGGTACTTTAACGTGTTCGGTCCCAATCAGGATCCTAACGGACCCTATGCCGCGGTCATACCGCTTTTCACTGACAAGATCATGAAGCGGGAGGTGGTATATATCAATGGAGATGGACTGCAGACCAGGGACTTTACCTTTGTAGAAAATGCCGTACAGGCTAATATCCGCGGTATGCTTTGTACCAATCCGGCTGCTGTGAATGAGGTATTTAACATAGCCTATGGAGAGAACTACTCTGTGAATGAGATGTATGACCGCATAGCCGCCCAGCTGGGCAGCGACCACAAGGCTACGCACAGAGAGCCGAGAGAGGGTGATATACAAAACTCCCTGGCCAATATAGACAAGGCCAGGACGCTGCTGGGTTATGACCCGCAGTTCAGCTTTGGCCGCGGGCTGGAGATCACGGTGGACTACTTCCGCCGGATGTAGTGCATTTTGGCAGGATTTTGTGTAGGGTATAGATTGTTACAGTAATCTTTTAATATTATTTTCGTAACATGAATCTCATAACGCAGTGGTATAATAATGTCCGCCAAAACTGGCGTGATGCTGCTACGGATGAACAATTCGTGAAGGCATTCTGGGCTAATTTTGCCATGTGCTTCCTCATCTACATGGCTACCATACAGTGGCTGAAATACAACAGCACCCGCTGCGGCACCGTGCTCAATGATCCCTGCTATTTTATCTTGCCGCCACATGACTTTTCGGTGTATATCGGCCTCTGCATGTACAGTGTGGTCATACTGACGGTGCTCCACCTGGTCCAGTACCCTCATGTGCTAAACAGGGCTTTCACCGGGTTTACTGTATTATTTGTGATCAGGGCCTTCTGCATCTTTATGGTGCCGCTGTCTGCCTCACCTGATATGATCACCCTCCATGATCCGTTTTCAAACTTTATGGCAAACGAAGAGTCTATCAGCAATGACCTGTTCTTTTCCGGTCACGTGGCAGACCTGTCGTTTTTTGCACTGGTAATAGGCAATAAGTATCTGCGTAGGTATTGTATCGCAGCAGGTATTTGCCTCGCCATTATGCTGGTATGGCAGCGGGTACACTACACTATGGATGTGGTAGCGGCACCTTTCTTTGCCTACTTCTGCTATTGGGCATTTGTAGAGAAGGACGTCATCTGGAGCCAGGTTTTGAAGCAGCCTGAAGACGCGAGAAGCTCCCAGCACCCCGCACTGTAGCCAGTGCAGGCTCAGCGTCAGCCCGGGCCCAGTCATTAAATCCTTTATTTACCGCCGTTTGCATGTATTTCAGGGCCTTAGCATTGTCTCCCTGGCGGGCAGCTATGATGGCGTGAAAGTAGAGCTGGTCCGTATTGTCTGGATCGGCCAGTTCGTAGATAGCGGCAAAGTGGGCCGCCCCGGTCATATCACCCCGGGCTATGAGCTGGCTGGTATAGGAGTAGCAGCCAAGACTGATGAAGCCCAGCAGGCGGTGGTCAGAAGCGGATGAGCTATGACGCAGCTGGCCGATGGTTTTGGTCCAATACGGAATATTTTGATTCTGAAAGGCCTGCATCAGCATTTGTTTTTGATTGATTTCGCCTTGGAGCTGCCGGTTCTTTTCGGCCAGTTGTTTTTGATAGAGCTCAGTCTTTATGATGGCATCGATGTTTCCTTTGTATTGTAACGGATCGGTGACGGGACTTGTGATATAAACCCCTTCACGGCATTTTGCTACCTCCTCTAGTGCATTGTTCTTCTTGGCTGCTGCGACTATTTCTTTATTCATCATGTCGTCGTATTGCATTTCCAGCACCTCAGAGGCTGGTGCCTTTTTATCTCCCGCCTGGCGGAATGCCAACCAGTAAAATGCTTTTTGGTAGACCGAAGTATCCGGCCATTCATGCTTACCAGCAAACTCTACCAAGGCGCCTGAACCCTCCGGGATCTGTGATGCAAAGGCCAGCAAGTCGGAGTAGTTCATATCTGCTGTGCCGGCAAATCCCAGAAGGTGCACGCCAGCACCCGGCTGAAAGGCGAGGGCGGCCCCAGCGTATATTATGCTCTTTATGTTTGAGTTATTGGCTGCTGTTTGCAGCGCTACTTTAGATCCCCCGGAGAACCCTGCCAGACAGATACTACCTGCTGCATAGTGGAGCCGGGCCTGTAGGTCAGTCACTATATTGGCCATATAGGTGCTGCACTGGGTGGCATCAAGGCCGTTGCGGGAATTATTGGATCCGGCCAGTGCCATGCCGAAGCGGTCTGCCAGTTTACGGTATTTGTCTATCGGTAACCGACCGGCTCCATGTGGGTCTGCAAAAAGGATAATGCTGTGTGGCTTGCCCCCGGCTCCAGCTGAGGCCGGTATATAAAGGGCGTATGACTGAGTAGTATCTGCCGGGATCTGTACACGCAGCACGGAGTCCCTTACTGCATGATATTCAGTCACAGGTGTCTGATTGGTTTCAGGTTTGGGGCTGGTGGCCTGACTCCCGGTGGCATTATTGCCGCAGGCGGTCATGAGTATGGCGGGTAGTATGGCTAGCAGGAGGCGTATCATGCGTGGTGATATGGTTCGTTATTCAAAATAGTGAAAGCACGGTAGACCTGCTCGAGCAGGATGACACGTACGATCTGATGGGAGAAGGTCATAGATGACAGGCTGATGGAACCATTGGCGCGCTGCCGTACCTCGTCAGAGAAACCATAAGCACCGCCTATGACCAGTACCACGGTCTTGATGGAGGTATTCATCCAGCGGGCCACCTCATCGGCAAACTTGACGCTCGTGTAGGTTTTACCCTTCTCATCCATCAGGATCAGGTGGTCTGCAGGGGCCAGTTTTTTGAGGATCAATTCGCCCTCCTTTTGACGGATGATGGCCTCAGTACCCTTGATACCGGCATTATCTATATGGCCGTACTCAAATGAGGTGTAGCGTTTGATGCGTTTCTCATAGTCCGCCTCTATGCTACGGATAGCCTCGTCAGTGGTTTTGCCCAGCAGTATTACTTTGATCTTCATTTGCAGAGGCAAAATAAGGCAGTTTTGGGAGCCGTAGTAGGTATTGGTAAATTAAAATCTATATTTGCGCGCTATAACAATCACCAACAAAAGCATTAAGAATGTCGAAAATCAAAACCCTTGCAGCGCTGGTACTGATCACTATCACGCTTGCATCTTGCAATGATAAATCAAAGCTCCTCGTGAACACATGGAAGATAGATGATCTGAAGCTCAGCAAACCTATCCCACCACAGGCGCAGGGATTTTTTCAGGCTATGGTGCAGCAGATGAAGGACAACGTGCGCCTGACCTACAAGGCTGACGGCACCTTTACCTACCAGGTAGCTGACCAGACTCAAAACGGCAAATGGACACTGAGCAAGGATGGCAAGCAACTGGTATCTACTGATGACAAGGGCCACTCTATCACCTATACTGTAGTAGAACTGACCAAGGACAAGTTTGTTTCCAGCTCTACAGACAAGGGTGACACGGTGACTTTCTACATGTCTCCGTCTAATGGTGAGCCTATCAAGCCATCTGCTCCTGCAGCTGCGCCTATGACAGAAGAAGCTCCGGCTGGCGACTCTGCTGCTGCCGCTGCTCCTGCAGAGGCTCCGGCATCTACTGAGAAGAAATAATCTGAACAAATCTTAATAAGGAAAGATTCCCATTGCCAGTCAGCGGGAATCTTTTTTATTTTTGGCCTAAACCATAAGACCAACCAACGATGAAGAAAGTATCTGTACTAATGCTGCTGGCCTGCGTAGCCATAGCTGCCAGTGCGCAAAGCAAAGTGAAAAAGAACCCGGTGCCAGACCCGGCTAAATTTGCCCTGGTAGAGGGAGGCTCCTACACCATGGGCACTGCCAAGGGCAAGGAACCTGTAGAAGGACCTGAGCACAAAGTGTCTGTAAAGGATTTTTATATCGCAAAGTATGAGCTGACCTTTGAGGACTGGGACCGCTACTGCGATAGCACTAAGCGCAAGCTGACCGATGATATGAAGTGGGGCCGCGGCAAGCGCCCGGCTATGATCGTATCATGGATGGATGCCGCAGCCTACTGCAACTGGCTGAGCAAGCAGGACAAACTAAATCCGGCCTACGTGATAGACGAAGCCGGCAAGACAGCTAAGTGGCTCGACACCGCCAATGGCTACCGCCTGCCTACCGAGGCAGAGTGGGAGTACGCTGCACGCGGCGGCAATAAGAGCAAAGGCACCAAGCATGCCGGCTCAGACAATCTGGATGAAGTAGCTTGGTATGGCAATAACAGCGACCAGAAGACACAGCCGGTAGGCCAGAAGAAAGCCAATGAACTGGGCCTGTATGATATGAATGGAAATGTGTGGGAGTGGGTATGGGACCGCTATGACGGCAGCTACTATCAGCATAGCCCTGAGGCTAATCCTGCTGGCCCGGAAGAAGGCCCCTATCGTGTGACACGCGGTGGCGCCTGGTATAATAAGCCAGAGTATGTAGCCATCACTACCCGTCAGAATAATACACCGGACTTTCGCCAAAACAGTGTCGGATTCCGTATAGCCCGCAATAAATAAGCGGTCTGCTAAAATATCTAATGATAGCCACGGAGATCCGTGGCTATTTTTTTTGATGACACTGCTAGCCAATGGCGATGCTATCAAGTAGCACTAGCAATGTCTCAGCGTGAGAGCGGGGGACTTAAAATAAAAAACGGCTGCCGGTAGGCAGCCGTTTTGCAGTAGTATGATAGCTATCTGCTAGCGCATCAATGTGATGCTGCCGTCTTTGGTTATTTTGCGTTCGTTCAGGTAGGTGATCTCTACCAGGTACACGTACATACTAGGCTCCTGGAGTACTCCTCTATAGGTCCCATCCCATCCCTGTGACTGGTTGGTAGACTCATAGACCTTCTCTCCCCATCTGTTGAAGATCATCATCTTGAGGTTCTTGATGCCCTCTCCGTATACATAGAGCACATCATTGGTGCCATCACCGTTTGGCGAGAAGGCATTTGGGATGTATACCGGTGGCTCGCCGGTGGTATTGATGTGTACGGTGGTGACTGCGGTGCAGCCCTCATTGTAGGTCACGGTGACCGTGTAGGTATTCTGCGTGCCGTACGGTGTGGCTACCGGGTCAGGGCAGTCTACACAGCTCAGCCCCGATGCCGGTGACCAGGCGTAGCTCTTGATAGAGTCGGTGCTGTACGGGCGGAAGGCGGTGGACAACTGGATATTGCTACCCTCGGCTATCGTGCTGTCTCCCGGCAGGATGTCTACAGTGGCCGGCAGCGGCTCGCCTACGATCACCGTCATGGTCGTATCACAGCCATGGGCATCGGTGATGTGCAGGGTGTGGGCCCCGGCAGACAGGTCGTAGAAGTCCGGTATGTCCTGGTCCATGCCCCCATCCAGCGCATAGAGGAACGGTGCATTGATATACGTGAAGCCGTCTATGTGGATCCTGCCATCGGTGTACTCAGGCCCATAGCAGGATGTGGAGTCTGCGGTGACCTCATAGACATTGAACGGTGCCCGTGGTACTGTGACGGTATCACTGAGCTGGCAGCCATTGGCATCGGTCGCTACGACGGTGTAGAACTGTGCCCCCAGCCCTGTGAAGAGACCGGTCGTATTGTTCTGCAGTGTATTGCCTACCACATCTTTGATGCTGTAGGTATAGGGGGCGGTGCCGTCTGTGGCGCTCAGCGTGATGGTGCCGTCTATGGTAGCTGCACAGGTGGTGCCGGTGGCAGTGGTGGTGAACACCATGGCCTTAGGCTCCTTGAGCGTGACGCTCTGGGTGGCTGTACAGCCCAGCCCGTCGGTCACCGTCACAAAGTAGGTCTGGGCATCGAGGTTGGTAGCGGTAGCCGTGGCGGTATTGTACGGGGCATCGCTCCACTGGTAGCTGTAGGGCAGCGTACCGCCGGTGACCGATACGGTAGCTGTGCCGCTGTGGCCATGGTAGCAGAGCAGGTCGGTATGGGCCAGTGTCAGCACCAGTGCCGATGGCTCGCCGATGGCCACATTGGTAGAGACGGTGCAGGTGCGGCTGTCTGTCACGGTCACGACATAGGTGCCTGCTATGAGGCCGGTGGCTGTGGCACCGGTCTGGTGGGCTGCATCGCTCCAGTAGTAGGTGTAGGGGCCAAAGGCGCCCTGCGGAGCTACCGTGGCCGTACCATCTGCCGAGCCATGGCAGTGGGCGTCGGTCTCGGCGCCGGAGCCAAAGGTAGTAGCGGCAGGGTCGGTGAGCGTCACGGAGCCGGTGGCGGTGCAGAGGCTGTCATCGGTCACAGTCACATCATAGGTGCCGGCTATGAGGTTGGTAGCGGTAGCGGTGTGCTGTGGCGGGGCCACGCTCCAGTCATAGTGCAGGGTGCCGCTGCCACCCGTAGGGCTGGCGGTGGCGGTGCCATTGGCACTGCCCGGGCAGGCAGGGTCTGTGCCGGTGAGCGCCGGCAGCACGAGGGCCGCAGGCTCGGTGAGCGTATAGCTGGCGCTGCCGGTGCAGCCATAGATATCTGTCACGGCTATAGTGTAGGTGCCGGCAGGCAGGCCTGAGACGCTGGTAGTGCCGCTCGGATTAGGGCTGCCGCTCCAGATGTAGGTCATGGCGGCAGTGTCCTGTGCATTGATGGTGATGGCGCCGCTGTTGTCGCCATTGCACCTCAGGTCATGCTGGCTCACCTCTACGATAGGGATGGTCGGGTTAGTGAGGCCTACGGTGCCGCTGCCGGTACCGGTGCAGCCATAGGTATCGGTGGCGATGACCGTATAGCTGCTGCCATTGGCCAGGCCGGTGATGGTGTCTGTGGTGCTCAGCGAGGCGTCATTCCACTGGTAGGTGTAGGGGCCGGTGCCGGTCACGATGGCCCAGGCTTGCCCGTTAGCCGCTGTACACAGCGCATTGCCTATGCCCACGGCCACTGATGGCAGGGTGCGTACGGTGACTGTGGCGGTATCTCTGGCGGAGCAGATGCCCAGGGTATAGGTGACGGTATAGTGGCTCAG
>APMI01013124.1_pt1 | contig 18290 bp, 5 predicted proteins | sample 667938 | NCBI WGS metagenome assembly APMI01 (sample SAMN01084076, study PRJNA167559) | wastewater metagenome | biome: Wastewater | place: Denmark: Ejby Moelle, Odense | collected 2011-11-28 | reverse complement strand
TGGCGAAGCAGCGGCAGCAGCAGCCCCAAACGCTGGTCGACGTCCGCAACCGCCAGAAAGTCCAGGTCTTCAGCGTCGCGATCACCGGGGAATCGATCGATGATGCCTGGCAGCTTCTTACCATCCAGCTCGGCAAGATGGTCATGCCGCCTAAGCGGCACCCAAAGCATGAACCACGTATTGCCGTTGCGAGCTTCGTCTTGATGGCGAGCCACCGCCAAGAGTCTCGTGCGATCCGCTTCGCTGATCTGCTCCCATCGCTGGTGGGTATCAGAGGTGTTCTCATCACCAAACCATGGGCTCAGGATCTCGCAGTGCTCGTCCTGTCCGTCGAAAGCAACGTAGAAGAAGCTCTCGCACAAGTGGAAGACGCTCTTCATGCCGAGGCCGAATTTGCCGATTGCGCCGTCGTCGGCAGCCTTGCCGTTCAGCCCGAACGACTTGATCGCCTGCTTATCCTTTGGCTTGAAACCGCCGTCGTTCAGCACCCAAAGCGCTGGACCTTGGAGCAACGGATGATCAACACCCGCGGCAAAACCAGCGTGATGTCCGAAGACCAGGCTTCCCGCACCCGCATCATCCGCGTTCTGGACCAGTTCCTTCAGGATCGGAAAGCCGCTCTTGTACCGATCCCGAAGATTGTCGGCAATCAGATTGACGTAGTTGGTCGTGTACTTCGCCATCTCGTCATCCGGCGAAGGATTGAGCAGGCTTTTGGCCGAAATTCAACATCATGATTGCTGAACCAATCACGAAGCCGAAACAGTCGGCGCAGACCAGATCAATGCGCTCAGCTCGAACAACAGCCGCTGGCGCTCTTCGAGCTCATCCGGACCGAACTTGTCGAGGGCCTTGAAGGCAAGCTGATGCTCCTTGACGAAGTCGCGGAAGTCGAGCTTGCTGTGGTACGTATCTGCTCGCAGCGTCTCGTTCCAGTACAACGTGTTCGCATAGGACTTCAGCTTTTGCGCGTACAGTTCGTTGCTGCTGGAGATGTTGTCCTTGCCCTTCAGCAGCAGCACGCCGCCGAGCCGGTTGCGCTCCACGTCAAACCGTTCTTCATCACCGTCGAACGCGGCCAAGCTCTCTTCGTTGCGGGAGAGAATGTGCTCGACATGGAAACCGGTCTTGGCGCCTCGCGGTGTCACAAGATCCTGCAGGGCATGCTTCATCTTCAGCTTCATGCCGGCGGACAGAAGCAACTCCACCCGCCCGAAGAAATAGCGGATGAAGCGGATGTTGAGCCGGTCGATCGACATCGGACGGAACAGCGTGTAGCTGAACACCTGCTTGACTGCTGTGGCGCGCCGCTCGGCGATTTCGGCCATGAGATGCTTGTCGAAGATCGCCGGGATGGCCTCGGCCAACTTGCCTCTCAGGTCGGCACTGATCTCGAATAGCCGAGCCGCAAATTCATTGCTGTCATACGCACCCTGCAACTGCAACAAGGTGAACAGCCGGTCGAGCTGCTCGGTCACGACGCGGATCTTGTCTTCCTCTTGCGGGTCATTCACCGTGCAGGCCGAGATGACCAGCAGGTACTGGCTATCCAGCTCGTTCAAGCTGTTGAAGAACACGGCCGGGTACTTGGCATCTTCCTGTTGACTCGCTTTCCAGAGCTTTGCGTATAGGCCTGCGTAGTAGCTGAAAGCGCCTTTCAGAAAAGCCTTTACCTGCGAAGGTTCATGGTCCAGCTTGAGCAGAGCATTCATGTCGGCCATGAACATCTCGCGGTGGTAGGCACCGTCGAAGCGCTGGCCAATCTTCCGGGTATCCGCAAATTTGGCTTTCAGCCAGTAGCGGAAGAAGTTGTCAATCTCGTCTTCACGGTTGACGTTGACGGATCGAACGCGCTCTTCCCACAGTTCGTTGTAGCCGCCGTTCTCAAGTTCAAGCTTGTCGATCTGACCGAGCAACTTGCCCTTCAGGATTTCGTAAGGCTTCAGCCGAACGCCACGGTCATTGATGACCTCGAACACCATCGGCACATGGGTCGAATCCACGGCCAGATTGATCAGGACAAGGCGATACAGGAAGTAGTAGACGAAGGTCTCGAACTGGTGCTTGGTTGCGAGCCGCTGCTTCAGTTCGCTGGCGATCACCGAGAAGTTCTGCACCATGTTCACGGCCGTCACACCAGACGACGTGTCCACATCCGCGGGCTCCGCACCTTCCATCAGTGCTTTGAGCACCTGGATGTGGCGCACGTGGTTCATCCAGAACTCATACTCCGTGCCGGCATACCCGGCGATCTTGCGTTCCAGCCAGCCCACGGTCTTGGACTCGAATGTCTTGGCCATGCGGTAGAGCTGCAAGAGGAACAGCGTCAGCGTCGTCAGGCGCTGCTGACCATCCACGACAAACACCCGCCCCTGGATCGTGTTGGTCACATAGGTGTTGAGGTAGTACCAGGGGTAGCGGGCATTAACGTTCTCCGCCTTCGGCTCCAGGGCCGAATGCTTGGCGTAGGCCTCGTCGAACTGGTAGAAGACGTCGTCGATCAGACGGCGCACCGGCTCATCGGTCCACTTATAGTCGCGCTGGTAGAAGTCGATGTAATAAACCGTCGTGGCAAAGGTCCGATCGAGGTTCTGTTTGTCTGGCTGTATGTCCACTTATGCTCCCTGGCGCGATTTCTTAGGTTGCGGCTGTTGCCATTCTTGCTGCGTCGGCCACTCGGAACTGCCGCGCCAACAATTCCCTGTTCAGTTCCACCGTTCCCGCCGTCTCGTCCAGTACCAAAACCGCGGCTTGATCGACGTTGAGTACGCGCTTCGCGGCGTTCACGAAACCGCTGATGCGCATCGCAGGCATGCCCAGACGCTGCGCGAGCGCCGCTTTTGAAAGCTTCCCGCCACGAGCCGACAGCGCCTCCAACAGGGAGCGCACGTCGGCATCGGCAGGCGCCACGCGCGCCGCCAGTGCCTTTTGTGCCGTGTAGGCAGGCGACGCCTGAAGGGCGTCGATCCAGTGCACTCCGGGCACGGGCGTCGCGACGGGCAGCGTTCCGCCGAACAGATCGGTCTGCGGTGTAGGCGCTGGCAGCGGTTTCGCTTTCGGCGGTTTCTTGGGGAGCATCGGCGTTTCAGCGGCGCCTATCGGCGAGGCAACCTCCAGCGGCGCCCACCAATCCGGCTGCGGCGCTGCCGCGACCTGCCAGCCTTTCAGTGCCATGTTGCGCGGCGTAAACACGCTCAGCGGCACGACGATCTCCTGCGCAGATACGCCGCCGTGATAGCCGTTTTTCTTGGCCCCGTGTCGCACGCCCTCCGACCACGCGCAAACTACCGAATTGCCTGACGCGGTTTTCACTCGGCCGCCCTCAAAGACCAGCTCGCTCGCGTCCGGTGTGCCCGACGGCAACCGCCAGCGATCGCCCTCCCCCTGGCCACGCTGCACCGTGCCGTCGTCGATCACATGTCCATGGTCGGCGGTGACGATCACCACACGCCGCGCCCGACGCGCCTCGCTGAGCAAGGGTCCGAGCAGCCGCAGATCGTCGACCGTCCAGCGCACCTGGATCTGGTTTGATCCGCTGAGATGGTCGTCGACAGCGTTGTAGACCACGGCCACCACTTGCTGCTGAGTGGAGGCGATGGCATCGCGAACGGTCGATGAGAGGCCTTCGGCGTCTGAGAGATCACCCTTGTGGAATACCACCGGTGTAGTTCCGGCGCGCGACGCTGCCACCAAGGCCGGATGCGTAGCGAACGCGGTCTTCTCCTGCGCCGCCGCGCCGATCACCAGGCGGCCCGAGAGTAGGCTGGTGCGGCTCACTTCGGTGATCGTCGGCAGCGCCGCGATACCGAGCGCAAGTGTTGGCGTTGGTCCTGCGACCTGCTCGTCCCAGCCCAGGGCTTCCAGGTCCTCGCAAAGCTCACGGAAGATGCTGTAACTCAGGCCGTCCGCCACCAGCAACAGCACTGGGGTCTGCTGCGCCAGCGGGGCGAGCAAGCGTTCGACGATCGCCTCAACCGGCATGCATGCGGCTTCCGCCCGAGGCTCGCGGTTCCAGACCTGCAAGGCTTGGGCGAAGGTTTGATTGAACGCCTCAGCCTTCTTGCGTGCCGCATCGCGCAGGGCGACGAAGGCCGAAGAAAGACCCGGCAAGTCGTCGCCGCCGAGCAGCTTGAAACGTGCCCAATCGACGAAGGCGCCTTCGCGGGCATACAGCTGCGCGAGATCAGCGAACCCGGTTGCCTGACGCCCGCTCCGAACCTTGCTCTCCGGCCGGTCGGCCATCATCCATCGACACAGGCGGACGGCCATCTTCACCCGCAGCATGCGCGTGCTTGCCGGGTCGGCATGAGCATGGCGCGCCACCGAATCCGCCGCCCGTTCGATGACCTGAAGCTGCGCCGTCCATGGCTCGGCGATGAAGGCCTTAAGTGCATCCGCGAGCAGGCCAAGCCGCTGCTCCAGACCGAGCGGAAGTACATCGCTCAAGTGGGCGTAGGCGTCGACATGGAGCTCTCGCAGCAGCAACTCGGCGCGTTCGATCACCTCGTGACGCAGGGCTGGGGTCAAGGACTTCAGACAATTCGCAGCGTCGTTAGCCCAAAGACGTCCCTCGGCGATGCCAATTCGCTTGTCGCCCATGAAGCGTTCGAGGCGTATCGCAGCAGCGGCCAGGTCGTGCACGCCTTCGCCCTGAGCCGACAACACCACGCCGCACACCAATCCGAGTGGGACGACATCCTGCGTGTTGCCGTCCATTACGCACCGCATGACGAGTGTGCCTACCGCTCCTGCGGAGTCGCCCAGCCAGGTCGCGATCTGCGGCTTCGCTTGGTCGGGAAGATCGTCGAAATGCCCGGCCGAATCGGCGCCCAGAGACCAGTTCAAGAGCATCGCCGCATCCGGCTTCGATGCGTCCAGGCTCAGGCAGCGGCCGAGGATGTTGCGCCACGCCGTGTCCATGTCCAGGAAGCCGTTGGGCACAGGCGCATAGGCGCCCATGCTGGCTCGCTCAACCAGCAGTTGGGCCATCCAGCGAAAGCGACTGAGTCGCGCATCGATCTCGCGCGCCTTGAAGAGTTGCTGGACCATGCCCCAGGCGTCAGGCTGAAAAACCTGAGCACGTGCCAGCCGCGCCACGACGTCACCACCCAAGTCGCGTGCGGACAGCGGCGTCAGCAGGATGAGCCCTTGCCCGGACTGCCCGTCAGGCACATCTTCCAGCGCTGACAGCGCTTCGCGTGCCATCAACGGGCTTTCGCACCAGCGCAGCCGGAACTGCCGGCCTGACAGGTTGATGGCGTCCGGCCATGCCGCTTGGGTCCTGGCCTGAATGGCGATAACCTTTGCGTCGCTGGCGCGGTCCAGCACCGCGAGCGCCTGCGCCTCGATCTGCGGCAAGGACAAAGGCCCGGCGGTAACTGTCACTTGCTGCTCCCCGGCTTTTCAAGCCGCCACGAGATCGACAGGCGCAGGTCCGTGTCGTTGTCGAGTTTGGCGTGCAGGTCATCGAGTAGCGCCAGCGCCTGCGTGCTTTCGAGATCAGCCGCGGCGGATTCCTGCACGATCACTGGGGGCTTGGGCACAGGCGTGCCAGGCGGCACCGGCGTCGGCCCTATCGGTGGCAGCGGCGGCGTCACCGGGCTCGAGCCCGGGGGCGTTGGCGACGGTGGCGGCGCCACGGTCAGCAATCCCACTGCCTTGATGCGCTGGTCATCGAGCGCAGCCTTCAGCCCGATCGCATGCTCGTCGGCGGCCAGTGTCTCGCTCACCTTGGCCACGATCGCGTGCGCTGCGGATCGCCGCTCGTCGGTCAACGCCTTCATTGCCTCGAAGATGTCCCATGCTCCGGTGCGAACCGCTTCATCCAGTTCTCGTGCCTTGGCCAGGGTCTGGCGCATGGCGACCTCGGATGTTTCGATCGTTGCGCCTGCAAGCGTCGTGACGACAGCCGCGCCTTCAGCACTCAACAGGCCGGCCAGCAAGGCCAGCGTGGAGCGCGCTGTTTGCAGGCGGTGGTTGTCGCCGGGGGCCGGGAACAACGCGGACTTCTCGTTCAGCGTCTTGACCAGGCTGCCTATCGGCTCCCGTGCCTCACGCGCCTTGGCCTGAACTTCTTCAAGTAGCTTGGCGACGTTGCCCGCGTTGCGCGATGTCGGAATCGTCAACCCGAAAAGCGCTGCGGCACGCTTGCAGGCAGCCTCCCAGTCGCCTGGCTCGGGCAGCGTCTGCTCGCGCAGTTCCAGATCTTCCGGCATCTGGTCGATGCTCGGCGTGGAGGGGACATTGCCGCGCACGAAGCTGCGATTGGTTTGTCCGGCGAAGGTGAGGATGATCAAGTTCTGCGCTTCGGTCGGCAGCCCCATCGCCAACGGTTGATCCATCCACTTGCGTAGATTGGCGACCGTGAAGGCGGCGCCCTCTTTGGCTTGCTCGCGGAGGAAGTGCGAGCGCCAATGGTCGCCCAGCACAAAATGGGTCTCGCCCGTCTTGCCTAGCTGCACGGGGTCGGCAATCGAACGAATCAGTTGCCGTATAACGCGATCCCCAACCGGCGCGCGCCCATCGGCGGTGCCGATGGCCCGCTCCAGTTCCGGCCAGACCTTCTTCACCGCGGCAGGCTTCACCTCGGCGTCGAAGACCGGATGTGCCGGGTATTGGTGCCTGAAGAGTTGGTCGAGCAAGGCCTCGAAAGCCGATTTCAGGTTCGCCCCCACGGGCGGCAGAGGCGTCAGCGTCTGGTCCAGCGAGCGGAACTGGTCTTCGGGCGCCATGGGGTTCACCACGGCGTCGCGCGAATCGCCGGCAATGCCGTAAGCCACCTCCAGGTACTGCCGAACCCGCTGCTGCAACTGGTCACGCTGGTTGCGCAGCAGCGCCTGCGCCGGCCCGCGATCCACAAGCGACAGGTGAGCGGCCAGTTCGTTGAAGCGCTCCCCGGTCAGGATGTAGTCCAGCACCACCAGGCGACCCAGGTCATGCTGCGCCTTGGCGCTGAAGAACGACGGCATCCACACCAGCGTCTGCGTATCGTCGCCCCGATAGTCGGCCAGACGTGCCAGGTCGTCAGCGGGTGTGAACTTCGGGTCGTCGAACGGAAAGTCGATAACCACCGTCCAGGTACCCGGACGCCCGCGCAGCTTTTCGTCCGACATCTCGCGGACGTTCTCGAACAGCACCTCGACTTCGCGCTTCGTCCCGCGCCACAGCACCGCGTAGGTGGCGAACAGGTCGTTGGTATCGGTCACGCCAAGCTGCTCGAACAGCATCTCGCGCACGCGGCGTCGGCGGTTGCCGGGGTTGTCGCTGGAGGCTGCCGGGCCACGCACGATGGGCTCGATGTCCACGCCGGTAACCTGGATCGAGATCAGGGAATTGGTATCGTCGGTGACCTTGATCTCGCCGATGTCGGCCGCCCACTCCTTGCACTTGCGAAGCACGTCCTGCGTTTCGCGACCGGGGATGGGCGAGCGGATCGTGCCGTGGTTCAGTGCGGCCAGGCGTTGGGCCGTCAAGGCCTTCAACGAATCGACTTCGGGCACCAGCGCGCTCAGCAGCAGGGTCTTGATCAGCCGCGCATCGTTGCGCAGCGCTCGGGCCTTGGCCGGGTCGGCATCGCCGATGCGAATGTTCTCCCAGGTCACACCATGCTGCCGCTCCAGGTGCGGCAACAGCTTCTGTCTGTAGAGCCGCTTGGCATTGTCGAAGTGGATGCGCATTGCCTCGGAGAACGGCTCGTCGCCGTCGGCGATCACGTCGAACAGGTCGCCGACCGGGATGATCTGCCCCAGTTCCAGGTCATCGCGCCGATCCACCAGCAGTTGCAGCATCAGCTTCAAGGCTGTGCGCTCGCGCTGCAGCGCTGCCGACACGGCAATCAAGGTCTGCACCAGCGCCGGGCTGAACGGATAAACCTTGCGGAACATTTCCTTGTCCGCGGTCTCGGTCAGCAGCGTGTTCCAGACCTCGGGCCTGACCTTCTGGAATTCATCGAAGGCATTGCCCAGGGTCTGCCGAGCCGCTTCGGACAAAGGCCGGAGTACCCGCTTCTCGGCAATTGCCGGCAGGTTACGGTCTTCCAGCGTGATGCGATGGAAACGCGCCTCCCAGTGGCGCAGCACATCGCTGAACTGCAACTGCAGCGAGCCGGCGAGGTTCTCTCCGACCAGTTCGCGCAGATCGCGCTGCCGCGCGACAAAGCTGACCAAGGGAATCGGCCGATCGGCGTTGCCGGCCTCGACCAGTTTGACGAGCTTGGTGCCCTCACTGCTGACGAAGCTGACATCGGCTGCCCGGCTCGCCAGCCACAAGATCAGCTCGTCGAGGAACAGGATCACCGCATCGTAGCCGAGCGCCTTGGCGTGGCGGCTCATGATACTGAGGCCATCGTCGAGCGGCACGAAGGCTTCGCCGCGGCTTTCGGCCACGTCGGCAATCGCCGTGAAATAGCGGCTGATCAGGTCGCCGACCAGTCGCACGCGATCGTCGCCGCTCGGCGGCTCCAGCATCGCGGCTTCAAAGCTCGCAGCGTCCCAGCCACCACTCAGATCGCCCCAGCCGCTGTCGTCCCCGCCGCCGGCTTCCGAACCCTCGTTCAGGTCGCGGAAGAAGGCCTCGTCGCCGATGCGATTGCGCATGCGCACCGCATCTTCGAACAGGCGCTCCGACAGATAGAAGCCCGGGATCGGCGCATCCGGATGCCGCTTGCGCACGAACTCAGCGTAGCCGCCCAGGATCGCCGACTCCATGCTGCGCGCGCCGATCATGTGATACGGCACGAGCAGGAATTTGCGGTCTTGCGTCCAGCCGTTGTGCTGGGCGACGACGTTGGCCAGGTCGGGCATCGAGCGCGCGGACACGTTGTTGTCGAGCAGCAGGTTGAGCACGGCCATGAAGTGGCTCTTGCCCGAACCGAAACTGCCATGCAGATAGGCTGCCTTGCTGGTGCCGCCCTGGACTGATTGCTTGATGAAGGCCAGCGCGTCGTTGAAGCAGGCATTGAGCTGCGGTGTCACCACGTAGTCGCGCAGCGTTGCCTCGGCATGCGCCACGCCGTCGGCAAGCTTCAGGACGAAGTCACCCTGATGCACCTGCTCCGGGATCGCAATCAGTTCTCTGATCAGTGTCATGGTTGTTGTCTTCCCTGAGTCTGGCGTCTGGCCTGATGTGTCGTTTTGTTCATGCTAATTTCTTGCGTCCTCGCTTGGCAGTGGTGGCCGCCGGTTTCCAGGCGCGAAGGTCATCGAGTGTGAATTGCAGCGCTCGTGCCTCGTCGCTTACGAAGCTCTCGTAGTAATCACCCATGCGCGCACCGAAATCGGGGTTCATTTCGTTGTGCCATTGCTTGAGCCATGGGATCAGTTCAAGCAGTCCGGCGAGCAAGGGCTGCAAGCGCTCACGGCTCCAGCCTTCACGTTCCTTCATGTCGATGAAGTACGTGGCCAAAGCGGTGGCTTGCTGCAGGTGGTCCCAGCCGGCCCAAGCAATAACCAGACTGCCGTCGGCGCCGCGTTCGCAGCCGGGATAGCTGATCCAGCGCTCCTTGGGCACGTCCAGACCGCCGCGCAAGCGCCAAAATTCTGTTTTCAGGAAATCTTGGCTCTGGTACTTGGGCGGCACCGGGATCCTGCCCACCGCCTCGCCTGCATCCTCGCGCCGCTGGACGTCCCAGGTGCCTTCCCACTGGGCGCGCTTGCGTAGGCCGGTGTCTGTATAACGCAGTATTGGAAGGAAGGGCACCGCTTCCGACGTAACCAGGTCGGCCACAAGTTCGGCGGTGTTGAAGTCGACGTAGCCTGCGTACAACTCGCCAATCTGCATGAATTCGGTGTCGCGCTGCGCTGCGTCGGCCAGTCGGCTGGTCGTTGCAATCTGGGGAGGTTGGTCGGCGCTGGTAGGCCAATGCCCGGGCGATTCCAACCAGGCCAACAACCAGTCGCGCAGCGCGGCCTGCTCCAACTCCTCCCACTTTGGGGAGTTCCAGCGGCGCTTGTACTCGGGTCGCTCGATCAGGCCAATATTGCGGTCGCGCTCGATTAGGTCGATGCGGCGCTGCACGACCTGACGGTAGTCCGCAGGCCAACGGGCGGGAATCTCGGTGACGGGCGTCGAGCCGTGTCGCTCGAACCAGGTCGTGGTCTCGGCGCCGGCAGCGATGCGACGGGCCAACACGATCTCAAAGGCGCGTTCACCGAGCGCCACCTCGATCGGTGCCGGGTGCTCGCAGACGGATCCATCGCCACCGGGCAGCAGCAGACCATAGAGCTGGTAGCAGGTCCAGTCCAAATCCTCCTGACCTCCAATCATCAGGCGGCGCAGACTTTCGGCCTGGTCGCGGGCGGCGTTGAGGCTGGCGCGGGTCGGGGGCGAGCCGGCATTGAGCAGGGCCGCGGGTTGCAAGGCGCTGAGTTGGCAGGCATAGGTGTCCAGGCGGGTTGCTAAAGCGAGCGGGCGGCCATCAGCAATCGGCAACTCTTCTACATTGGATGCATTGAATGCATAGCGCTCTTCGCGGGTGCGCTTGCCTGCAAGGTGCGCGCCCTTCTTTTGGCAAACCTGCTTCAACCAGAAACACGACACTGAGGAGTTGAGCAGCCCTAGCAGCCCCAGGTGCTCGTCCTCGCTGGCTCCGTCGGGCAGCTTGATCATCGGTGCCGTCTGCTTAAACACTTTGCCGCCGCGGTCGAGGACGAAGTGGTTGTGCGTCGCAATCTCACTGAACGCCAACACGTATTGATAACGCAGGCGATCGGTGGTCACCTGATGCCAACCCCACCACGGCCGTCCCTCTTCTGCGTAGGTTGTGCGACCGAACGTGATGCGGCCACCGAGCGTTGTGCGCACGGGCCAAAGCCACCTCATAGCAATAGGCATTTCGGACTGAGACACTAACCCTGAATCGCTGTAAGGCGCGAAAACGACGTCCGTCGCAGTCAAGTTCCAATCCCGGACCATGTCTCCCTCGACGAGCGACCCGAATACCCGTTGCTCCAAGGCATGCCTCGCCAGTACGGCGGAAGGCACGACAAACGCATCATCGGCACTGGTTCTTCCAGTCCCTGAAACCACCGCGCCGCGAGGAAACCGCTGTGAGAAGCGCTCATCTAAGAAGTCAGAAAGCTCGGCAGCCCCGCCGCCCCCAATCCGCCAGGGATGTCGGGAAAACTTGGCGCGGGCCATGTCACTCGCGCTGACGAACTTGTTCTCGAATCCCGGCCGGTCAACTGCGTCGAGGATTGACACCCAAACGTTACCCAACGACGGATCGTCAGGGGTTGCTGGTTCGCCGCTGATCCCCAGTACAGCTCGCACTGAATCGCCCAACGGCGGACGACTGCGCCCGAAGAGGATCACCGTTGGTGTGCCATGTCCCGGGATGTGGGCCCCCGACGTGTCGATCATGTGCGTCATGTCAAAGCCTGTAAGAACCTCCTTCACCAGCTTTGGACCGAACTCACGCTTCATAAACGAGTTGGTCGTAATTAACCCGACATAACCAGCATGAGGGCCGCTACGTCCGCTAACAGCAAGGTCAAAGAAGCGCTCCGTGAACGGAACACCCAAGGAATACTGACCCTGGCAGCTTGCGTATCGCTGCCGGTACGCGGAGTTGAGCTTGGCATCCTCCACGACGATGTAGGGCGGATTTCCCACCACCGCGTGGTACTGCCGCCCTAGGATGACCTGTACCTCGGCCAAGTCTTCACTGGCGTAGGCATGGGCCAGCCCGGTGCCGGCGTAATGTGCGGCATCGTCGAACATACCCTTGGTGGCGGTAAGTCCGAAGCGGTTGCCGTGCAACAGGCTGTCGCCGATTGCGACATGAATGCGGAAGTCGGGGGCTTCGGTCAGTCGTTGAACGTCGCAGTTTCGCAGCGCAGCCACAAGAAGCCGAAAGCGCGCGATGGCTACCGCAAACGGGTTCAGGTCAACGCCGGCAACTGCGTCCAACGCTTTTTGCGCGATGTCTCGTCGATTGCGTCCCGGCTCGTTGCTCGACCACTCTTCCACCAAGCGGTAAAAGCCGCCCAGCAAGAAGTGCCCAGAACCGCAGGTCGGATCGATCATCCGCACTTCGCGGTATCCGAACTCCCCAATGGCCGGCGTCAGGGTCCGGTCGAGAATGAACTCCTCGACGAACTCAGGCGTCTGCAACAACGCATAGCGCTTGCGGGTCGTCTCGCTCAGGTCCTGGTAGAGATCGCCTAGGAAGCGGGTATTCCAAGTTGGGTCGGTGAAGTCGCGAACCAACGCCCCTGAATCGGCGGCAACCTCCTGCCAGAACTGCATCACCGCCATGGCAGCGTCACCGCTGACGCCCAGGCGAAAGATCGGGTTGTGCGCTTCGTCGAAGAAGGTGAGGAGGCCCGGCAACGCACCCGCCTCCCGGAAACACGCGATCAGGTAGTCCCGGTCGTTGTGATGTGGGTGCTCGCGAAAGTAGGCGTCGTGCCGGTCTCGCGCCAATGCCAACCGCCCTGCCTGCGGCGTGCCGCTGATCCATGGCCGGTCCACCAGTTCGTTGTCTTCGATGAACCGCAGAAAGACGCAACTCAGCAGCCAGTGCACACCGGCCTGGGTGATGACCTGCTCGACCCAGGATTCGAAGGTCTCTGCCGTGCGCTCGGCATCACGTGCCGCCTGCCACTCGGCCTGGAGTTGGGCGCGCAGTTCGGGCACCCCGCCCGCCGGGCTGAGGGCGCGTTCGCGCAGATCATCTTCCAGCCGCTTGAGCAGGCGTGTCAGATCAGCGAGCAGGACTTTGGCATCAATCATCGGTGGGCTTCATTCGTATGCAGTTTCTGCGTTCAAGCCGTGGAGGCTGCGCGGTGCAGGTTCTTGGCCCAGGCGACGGGAACGTTCGCCCACTGGGTGGAGGTAATGACAGGCACGGGTACATCGTCGACGGTCGGCAGACCGGTGGCCGCCATCGGTAGCAGCATCCACAGGCTACCGAGCTTGCCCGGCCGGCCGACCTCGTCGCGCAGGTCGTCGATCAGCGGCATCAGGCCATAGCGGGCGATCAAGCCCGAATTGACCAGCAGCACCGGTGCGGTGGCGTCGAGCAGCGCCTGCTTCACCTGCGGCAGCGCCTTGTGTACCAGGCGCATCAGACGGCCCCAGTCGGTGCTGGTCGGCGCGGCACCGTCGGCCATGAGCACGACGTTCCAGTTGACCTTCATTGCCTCGGCCTGCTGGCGTAGGGCCTTGAGCATGAGCGTGTCGAAGCTCACCCGCTGGCGGCCGAAGCGGCGCAGCAACTCGGCTTCGACGTGGTGCGCAAGACGGGGCTCGACGGTCAGCACGAGAAAGCCGCCGGCCTTGTGAGCATAGGCCAGGCGATCTTCCAGCTTTTGTGCCTCGATGGCTGGAGCGGAGGTGTCGTCGGTGCCGATGTCCTGCGCCGGCAAGCCGCGCTCCATGGCCGTGGCGGCGCGGGAGTATTGGGTGGTGCTGCCGGCTGACGGCCCAAGCGCTTGCGTCGAAGGCACATAGCCCGGGCCGGCTGGCGCATCGTCCCGCCAGACCAGCAACGCCCCAACATCGGCCAGCAGCGTGTCGAGCAGCGGGCGTTTCGGCAGCGGCTGCGCTTCGGGATAGCGTCCGGCGACCCGATCCTGCACGTCCTTCAGTTTGAGGAAACGTACGCCCATCAGCGCGCCGAGCGATTGACGCAGGGCCAGCGAAGCCGCCATGCCGCGCGGATAGATTTCTTGCCGGCTGGACAGGGCCGCGCGCTGCGACGAGGCGGTGGCAAGGCGCAGCAGGCGCTGTGCCGAAAGCGCGGGATTGGCCTCCGGGGCGGGCACCGACTCCAGCGTTTCAAGGGCTCGCTGCGGCGTGAGCAAGGGTTCGGCTTGGGCGCAGGCGTCCGCCGAAGTGCCGAGCCGACGGGCGTATTCGGCCAACTCGGCGGAAACAGCGATCAGCGGCAAGGGGCGATGCTCGAACTCCTGAAAACGCAGGCGCTCCAGGTGAGCTTCGGCCTCGCAGCAGGCGCGGACCACGGCGGTGGCCAGGCGCATCCGCTCGGCATCGTCCTGAGAGGCGCAACCGCGCATGGCGAGCAGAGCCGACGCCAGTTCGGGTACGGTCATCACGCCGCCCTGGGTAGAAAGCAGGCTTTCGAAATGGTTGCGAAGCTCGGTGAGCTGCGGGGTCTTCAGCCAGCGCTCGCGGGCTTTGAGCAAGGCGGTCGAAACGTCGTTGCGGTCGATCGCAAGTGCGTTGGCGGCTGCGCCTAGCGGCGTCCAGAGCGTTGAGCCTTCGGCCTCTTCAAGGCCGAGGTAGATGGCCAGTGCGGCTTCTTCGGCCCGATCGTCACCGGCCGGCCGACGCGGCAGCAACTGGGCGGCCAACTCGTTGACGCTGATGGCACCCGCCGATGCCGAATCGTCATCGGCCTCGTGCAGCGTCGGCCGGCCTTGCACCAAGTCGGGCCGGATAGCTGCCAGTGCCTTTGCCTTGAGGCGAATTTCCTTGCGGATGCGGTCACCGACGCCGCGCAGGTAACGGAAGCGGACGCGGTCGACGGCCAGCAACTCCCGCGCATTGTGGATGGCCATGGCTTCGAGCACGTTCTGCGCTTCGACGCTGTAGCCGAGTTCGGCCATGTTGGTGCTGGCGGTGGCCAGGCGAGCGACGGCTTCGAACGGGTCGGCCGACTGTTGGCTCGCTGACGCGCCGGCCTCGAAGATCCGGCGCCAGTCGCGCAGCATCTCTTCAGCGTTGTCGAAGCGTTTGAGCGGATTGCGGTTCAGCGCTTTGGCGAAGAAGGCGGTGAAACCGTCGCGCAGCAAGGGGTCGAAACGCTCTGCAGCCAGCGTCGCTTCGCAATCGAGCATCGAGGCCTGTGTTTTGCCATCGCCCCAGCGAGGCGGTACGCCCGTGACCATTTCGTGCAGCGTGACGGCGAGCGCAAAGCGCTCGGCTTGAAGATCCCAGCGCGCGGGTTTGCGCAGCGAAAGGAAGGGGTCCAGATAGGGATGCGTGCCGGCGGAGATATTCTCGGCCGACGTGCGGGTGAGCGAGAAATCGAACAGCACCAGTTGCAGCTTGCCCCGGGTGCCGGCCTGCGACATGCCGATGTTATCGGGCTTGATGTCACGGTGTGCCACGCCCTGCTGATCGAGGTAGTCGACCGCCTGGATCAGTTCTTCCCCGAAACGTTGCAACAGATCGAGCGACAGGCGGGCTTCTTCGCGGATACGGTCAGCCAGCGTCTTTTCGCCAGCCTTGTGTATGAGCAGCGCGGTGCGGCCATTGACGGTGAGCGTGCGCTGCCACCTGACGATGTTCGGATGACCGAGTTTCGACAGCGCTTCACCCTCGCCGGCAAGCCGTTCGTTGAGGCTGGCGTCGAGCGCGACTTTCAGGACCATTTCGTCGTTGCTGCCGTCCTCGCGGACCAGCAGTACGTCGGCCGACGAGCCCCGGCCCATCTTGCGGATGACCGTGAAGCCGCCTTCGATGCGCTCGTCGGGTTTGGCCTCGGCCGGATCGACGGTGGCCTCGGGTTCGGGGGTCGTCAGTTCGTCAACGACGTTGTCGAGGTCTTGCAGGAACTCGTCGATGGTGCCATACCGGCCCATCACGTCGGGATTGGTGCTGTACTGAATGAGGTCCTGAAGCTGCTTGCCGCAACCGTCCAGTACATCCGACAGCCGCAGGCCTTGCCCGATGCGCAGCTTTTCGGCGAGATCGAGGACGGAGCTTGCCGGCGGCCGGCCAGAGAAGACGTGATAGGTGATGGCACCCAAGCTGAAGACGTCCAGACTCGGACCGTGCTGTGCCTCGGATTGCGAGGTTTCCGGGGCCAGGTAGACCAGGCCAGGGTCCTCGACATACTCCTCGACGTGCATGGTGCCGCCCACCGTCCGACGCGCCGGATCGACGGTGTCGCTGTTCTGCGTGCCTTCGCGCGCGCCCGTCTGCCAGTTCATGATGCGCGGTCGCGGCGTGGCTCCGGCGACGTCCTGAACCAGTACGCTTTGCGGGCACAGGGCACGGTGGTACAGGCGCTTCTGGTGGGCGTACTTGAGGGTCTCAGCCAGGTCACGCACGATCTGTAGGCGCTGGTCGACGTTGAGCAGTTGGCCCATTTCGCGCAGCAGGAAGTCGAGCCGGATCGCTTTGGGGTCGTGATCAAAGATAAGAGCCGGGCCGAGTTCGGTGTCCTGGTAGTCCTTGACCTTGACGATGCCCGGATGGTCGATCCCTTCGAGGATCTGAAATTCGCGCTGCGCCTGCCGGACCAGTGACTTGCGCGCATCGGCAGTGGCGGCAGCGGCGACGGTGTAGATGCGAACGCGCCGGCGCACCGCATCCATCGCGGTGTGCGTGCCTTCCCAGTCCTGATAGGACGCGCCCTCGGACAACAGCGCGCCGAGCTGGTAGTCGCCCACCTTGCGATGCTTGTTTGAAGGCCGGATTCCGGCCTCCGCCATCGCGCGGGCGAGTACACGGGCGTGCTGGTGGTCAACGTGGGTCTGCTGAATCTCGCGGGCGCTGCCGGTGCCGTTGTGTAGTGCCCCGATGATGCCGGTGTCGGATTCGCTGTCCGGTTGACCTCGCAGGTAGGTACTTGAACGGGCCGTCCCACTGAGCTTGCAATTGAGGCTGGTGGCCGACAGGAAAATCAGCGGCTCCACGAAGGGCAAGCGCACCTTCGCTTTGAACACCGAAGACTGCCGCCGCAACAGGCTGGCGAGCCGCTTCGACTTGCGGTTGGCGAGGATGAGCGGGTTGTCGTAGGCACGTTCTCGACCATCGGTAATCCACAGCCAGGTGTGGGCATCGCCGGTGACTACGCCGGGCCGGCTCTTAATCTCGATGAGAAAGAGACCCGCCGGCGTGAGGATCAGCGCGTCGACCTCGTTAACCTTCCCTTCCTCATCGATGAATTCGAAGTTGGTCCACGCGTGCCAGGGCTCGCGATCGGGAAGGTGATTTCGAAGCCAGTCCAGGGCCTCGCGCTCCCACGCGAACTGAGACTGGGAAACGGCCTGCCAACGGCTGAGGCTCATGGGCATTTAGGTCGCTCCAGCAACAGGCTTGTCGTCATTTCGCTGAGGTTCATCCGGAACGATTTCCAGCAAATCCCCCAGCCCGCACCCGAGGACTGTACAGATTCGCTCAAGCGCGGCGAGATCGACTCTGGTCGCCCGATCACGTGTCAACGCGGCGACTGTGCTCCGATTGACATGGGCCAATCGCGCCAACTCAGCCGTTTTCAGCTGGTGGCGGAGCATTAGTTCGACGAGATGCGAGCGGACCATGGAATCTCAATTAATCGCGGGGTGTTGCGCAGGATAGCACGTTTTGTTGAAATGCAATGATATAGCCATACATATTTTGAGCGTGGATTGGAGCATGACTCGAGCCTCGTCGGCGATCCACTGCCAACAGTTGTGGCGGCACAGCATCAAATTGTGCGTTGTAGTAAGTGACTGACGGATATTCCTATTCTCCGTCACCAATCTGCCTCAGAAGTCGCGCCTTGTACTGAATGCCCCCTCTGGCTCTCAGTCACAAAAGCGCACGAACCAACATTGGGCCAGTGGCCACGGAGCGGCCCGTATCCATCGCAGAAGCGCTCCGGGAAGGTGCCGTAAGCTGTCACTCAAGTTCGCTACGGCCGCTAACAGCGTGACCGGATCGCGCTGCGACGTGACGAGACTGGCGTCCATTCCAAGGGCAGAGGTCCCGCCGTCGGATTCGTCGTCGCGAAGGTCCTCTCTGCAGAGGGAGGGTTGGGACACCTTTGTCATACCAGGGGAATGGATCTTCATCGGCCTATCGGCCTATTCGCTGGTGGCGAAATCCCCCGCATTAGGTACCCATTCCCGGGGGACAACACAGCCTCGACTGCCTATCCTTCGGTCATGCGCTCATATGAGCAATACGACGCCACGGAATCGAGGTCACTGCCATGTTCACCGCCACACCGACCACTCGCCAGCAGAGCACTGCACCGCGCATTGAGGATCGTGGCGCACAGGATGTCATCGAGACGCGCCTTTGGCTCGAGGAGCACGACTGGCTCTATCGCCTCCTGCGCAGCGAAGACAATGTCTCCCCAACCTTCCGCTTTCCCGACCTCATCAGCGCCAGCGTCTCGCTGGTCTTCACGCACCAGGATGCACCCTGTCGCATCTTCCGGTTTCTCGGGACCGAGCTTGTTCTCCGCCCGCCCGAGACACCGCGCCGCCGCGAATCGATGTGGCGGCAGCAGTATCAGTTGCTGTTGGACCTGCAGCGTTCGCCCGCCAACCGGCACCCCAACCCAAAATTCCAGCTCGACCAATTGACCACGGCCTGCGTCGCCCTGTGCC
>APMI01002241.1_pt1 | contig 18290 bp, 11 predicted proteins | sample 667938 | NCBI WGS metagenome assembly APMI01 (sample SAMN01084076, study PRJNA167559) | wastewater metagenome | biome: Wastewater | place: Denmark: Ejby Moelle, Odense | collected 2011-11-28 | reverse complement strand
AGATTAATAAAATTAGAAAATTATCTTATAATAAATCTAATTAAAATTTAAGATTAGAAAGAAGAATAATTAAATCTACAATTCTTATAAGAGTGCAAGCTCCAGAGTGAGTAATAAATAGTAAATAGTACTGTATAACTTAACATTGCATGACTTTGATGATTAACGGTGAGGACATGCATGATCAAGGACTCTCACATATAGATTACCACAGAACAAACTTTTACATTTGACGAAATCCCTTCTAATGCCTAAGTTATATAGTGTTAAGCAGCTTTAGGTAGCTGCCTAGCACTGTATAGTCTAAGTGATAGCTATTGCTCAAATGTGTCATAATTATATTGCGCTTGATTAATCACCTCAAATATTAAGTGCTAATCAGCCTCATTATAAAAATACTTCAAAAATAGCTCTTGAACATAAAAGTTTCCTATGTTATCACGGACATTAGATATGACACTTGATTGCTGTTAAGCATGATAGACAATAAACATTTTAGTTGAATCATTATTTTATTTAAATATTTCTTAGTAATATTTATAATCCAGTTCATTACTATTTTCTTAATAATAATCAATATTTATAATTCAAAATTGTCATAACTTGATTATTCCTTTGGAATATACATTTGTCGAATAATATAATAATACTATCATATTATAACACGGGTAGTATTTATATGATATACGTCAAAAGATGAAACCTTTTTCCTTCCCACAAACCAGCATAGTTTTATGTAAATATAACAAATATATTGTCTTTCAAGATCAAGCTCAGGCAGTAACACCAGCGTCAGATGTGTTGGGTATAGCTGCGGCTTCCTCAGGTGAGATAACTCCATCTCCATCAGTGTCAGCAGATTTAATTTTGTCTGTTACTTCGTTCACGATACCTTTAACTTTCTTTTTGAGTTGAGTCTTGAACTCATCAAATGGAACTTGACCGTCCTCGTTGGCATCAAACAATGTCCATGATGCATCTCTTTCAGTGGTGTTGCCAACAGTTGCATAAAAGTTATCGAACTCCTCTTTAGTCCAAACACCATCTCCGTCGGCATCAATCTGCTTGAATTGTTGCTTGGATTCTTCAATAACTTCCTTGTATTGATCTTTAAGTTCCTTCTTGGCTTCGTCAATATTGACAGCCGCAGGGGCTTCTTCTTCTTGTTTGTGAGATCTATTGACTCTTAGAGCTGAACATGCAAGTACTAAGCCAGCAATGCAACCAATTGTGAGGAATTTCATGATTGTTGTATTAAAATTACAAATTAATTTAGGATACTATGGTTTATACGTATATTAAACAAATTATCCAACCATTTCTATTCAATAACTACATGAAAATGCTATAATTCTATATGGGTTATAGATACAAATACAGAAAATAAATAGTTTTTAACAATTTACAGACAATTTTGTATTTAATGAATGATTTCCCTCACAACTACATTGATGAATGTAAACATAATTTGATGAATATTACTTCAACCAGTAATGAAAAATAAATAATATATGCGCTTTATTTAGTATATTTAACACATGTATCTTTTTGAATAAATTAGCAGTTTGATTTTATAGACTATATTGTTATTTATCATTAAAATATATTAGTTATAAAAAACAAATATAATAACAAAATAAAAGGTGAAGATTAATTACTCTTTGCTTAGAAGTTCTAAATATTGAATAATAAGTTAAGTAATTAATAATAAAATATTTCTACAATACAAAAATATAGTATTAATACAATTTGTATAATTGTAGTAATAATAAGCTAAGTAACTCGAAATCTCCATCTCCTCAATGAATAAAATGATTCAATGTTCCAAGGTTGAATCAGGATGCCCTGTGCGATTGTAGTATTTCTATAATGTTCTCAAGTTGCGAACAGATTACTTAATTGAGATCCATTATCGATGTCGACAATTTATTTGCGTATATTAAATACTGTAAATATGAGTAATATTAATTTGATCCCAGCAAGACGGTAGCTCTGTAGAATAATATTTTCGAGCATTTTTATAAATTTCTTAATTTTCATGTGTACATACATGATGTACAAATTACGTTGGCTAGCAATTGTATAAAAAATCTCAATAGAATTTTCTAATATACAATAATACATTATACTGAACAATCCTATACAAAATTAAGGGGATTCGATGTACGTATATATTGGTGATTATCAATTAATACCAGTTTTAAAATTAATCTATAAAACACCCAAGCAAAATCTGTGTGACAAATTAATAAGACAAAATTATAGAACAGCAATTGTTTTATAATGAATATAAATTAAATCAGTTTGATACATAATTCATAATTTTTTACATCATTGATAAAAAAAAGGCACTGTACATTAAGTAATCTGAAGCATTTTATATGTAATTAATGTGGGACAGAGTGAAGAAGGCAGCAATTATTTATTTTCTGTTAATTAACAAAAAATTTTATGTATTATATGTAGTATTATCGCAAAAAATAGGTAAATTACATCCTTGATATTGATATTAATAATAGTTAAATAATACATTGCACACTCATTTTGATGAAGACTTCAGACGTGGTAATCTTCAAAAAATAATACGAGCACAGGAAGAAGCTATTTATGCAGGATCCACAATCAGATTTCTTCGTGGTTCTACGATAAAAGATCTATCCGCTTCATCGCAAGTTTCTCACTGATGCTCAATATTTTGCCAAACCCGAAATCATTGACGAGAAAGTGCATATGCTTTCCGATGAAATCGATGTACTCATTATCGCCTATCGTAGAGCCAATATTTTTAAATGATTATGGGCTATTTTTATGGCTTCTATCTAGAGTACCAGCGCATGTGGGGAGTCGAATCGCTATTCAAAACTATCTAATATTTCAAAATCAGCACAATACTGAAGAAAATGTATGAGGACATCGAGAACAACTTCGAAGATTACGGTTTTTTTCTGTTGGTGTCCATCGCAAAAAAATTCAACCTTAAATGGTTGCTGATGAAATGTTCTGAGTAGCTTACACTTATGAATTTCGAACAGCTTAATTTTAATCGGTATGATTTGTATCAACTTGATGGCTAGTGCTTCGAGGATATCATCAAATTGCATGAATTATTACGTATCAATCAGAATATTATTGGACTTCGTCAGCACGAACTCAAAAGAATTATTAAGTAGTATTGTAAAGCTAACAACACATAGTAATTTTAGTTGGAAAGCATATTTAATAACGACTCTACTCTTGATGAATAGAATCCCACTGATATGGAAGATACTGAAACAAGGAAAAGGAATAATTCTTAGCCTTAGATGAGTACAACTTAAAAAATAAACAAAGATCATATTAATAAGGCAATGAGCACCAATATTAATATTATTCAAAATAGCACTAAAAATATTGAGTTCGATGATTAAAAGTCAGGTGACGTGTATAAGTTAAAAATTATAAATAACTAAATCCAATAAAAAGGGACTAAATTGCTGTAATAAATTGGTAAGGTCAATCTTTCGCTTAAAAATAAACAAGAGAGTTATGAAGAATTGACTTCGATTGATGAGAAATTCAAGAGGATGGAAAAAACATTCAAACTTCAGGAGTAAAAATGTATTCAACTTAAAAAATAGATGTAGAAACTAAGTCCAAGTCCAAAATAGCCTCCGAAGAACACACAATCACCATCGTCATATACCGAGCATCATATGTAATAAAGCATGGTGATAGACGCAAGCATGAACATATAAGCTGACATGACTGGCAAAAGCAAAGCAAAAAGCGTCAATAGTTCATTTCGCTCGATTCCTCAGCTGGGAAAAGACCAAAATTTTGACATATGATAGCCTAAAGCCGAGCTTTATTTCGCTATCCCTGTTTTCAAGTATAACCTATATTTACTATTAAATTAGTTTAGTACTATTGACTTAGAATAAGTTATCAGGTTGAGCAAAATATTTATTTAAGATAGGCTAAATTATGTTGAGCACTAATAATTTTATTTCCAGTATTTTAATGATAATCACCAGAATCTGTTAATTGGTATAGTTTATTATTAGTATATATCGTTAAAGATGGCAAGCCTAAATCTACGAATGATGGACAAACTATAGGGCTGGGTGTGCCACTAAGACGACATATAGCCAAGCAGTAACAACATGCTACGTGTGCTGTAATCAAAAATGCTAAACTGCGCAAACGTACGTCAGCGTTCAAATTCCACAAAATTACCACCCTCAAGATCCCAGTTAAGCAGACCGGCGACAGTGAGACCTCGACCAATTACTCCGAATTTAGCCAAGCAATAATAATTTAGTAGCTATCCCACCATCGATCTAGGTAATAGGGAAATGCTTGCGTGTTAGAATGTGATGAAGAAAAGTATGGGCAAATTTTAGGTTGCTATCAAAAGGAGAAATAAGTCTATGGGCAACCAGTATGCTAATAATTATAGAAGTGGCAAGTATTAGTATGAGGGTAAGAATAAGGAAAATAAATAGTATTATAGTCAAGCAGATAAATAAAGATAAATGTAAAAATAGAAGTATAAAACATAATAATTATAACTAAAAAAGCAGACGATAATGTTCAAAAATTGTTACGAACTAAAATCCAAAAATTCACAGAAAATAATCACAAATTTCCATGAGATGTAAATAAAATTACGTAAAAATCGAGGTCTCAATAATAGATCAGTACAAGGCCAAAAATAGAAATAGAAAATCCACGTGGTGATGTAACCCAACGGCAAGATAACATAAATAAGAATAAATAGTGCACTAGCAGCACAAAATAACAATAATAATAACACAGCATAAATATAGAATAATTTGCTGCAATTGGGAGTATAGAAACACAGTGAAGGGCATTACACTAAACTGTCTAGAAACTACAAACTAATGCTGGTCAAGGACAAAGACAAAGTTATTAATACTTAGAGAAATAAAGAGAGAAATTATGATGGTTAAAATTATCGGAAGAAGGATAAAGATTTATTCACTGATGTGCATATCCAGTGAATTATAATCACAATAATAATGAATACACATCTAAAGAAGGCAATAAGTTAGATGTAGACTTAGATATTACAAGAATGCTTTCTGATATGTGTTGTTTTAATATTATCTTGCATTCTTTAAAATTTATTCTATCCCTGGATCTTAATTTATTTAATTACTCTAAATCTTATTGACTTGATATTTTTTATTTATGCAATAGACTTAATTAGTATTTATATAATAAAAATAAATTTTTATTAAAGTTGTTTACTCGAATATGACACAACTTTGAACTCAATATAAATAATCATCACCATTAGAATATTTAATTATCAATTAATGATTACTTATTATTGGATAAATTTTAGATCTATTCAAGCGTCAACATTTTTAATGGTTTCATCTCGTAGATGTTTGGATAAATATCTTCAAGATCGTCTAAGCTAAATTTTTCATCAATTTTGAGCTATTTGGTTCGCTTTTGTAATTTTTTTGCTTTTCTAACATTTGTTTATTTTTTGAAAATAGCATTAGCTTAAGGATCCATTGTCGATTATTAATCTTTTTCCTTTATATTCTTATAATAATCAGCATACTTCTTTATAATTTTTGCAATTTCCATTCGAGATTTATAGTGTTGAGGATGATTAACAACTTCAATATCATATAGACTTTCCAGATTTTGACATATCAATTTTTCATCGTCTAAATTACCCAAGAATGCTTTCTTGAATACTGACAAATACAAATGAGTCCTTTTAACCATTTATTATAGAAATTGGTTTTTGAAAGATTTTTTAAACTTTTTGTAAGTCTTTTATAAGATTTGATCGACTTCACCAAGGTTAGTGCTAAAAACTTCATTAACAGCTTCTTTCTCGCTTTTTTTGTTTACAAATATTAACTTGCTGTATAAGAGAGTAAATCTTAGTCCAATACCCTTGAAGTTATCTTCAGCATTAATTTTTAATCCATTCTTCTTCTAAATATTCAAAATATTCTTATAGATTGTTTATAGATTCTATTTCTCAGTTGATATCTTGCTCAATTTAAAAAGTGCACTACATTTTTCTTTCCTCAGCTTATTTTTTAGGGGTCTACTGAACATTTCTGCTATATATAAACAATTTACTTTACTAAATCTAGATAATCCTATATATACTAATAATACGATTCTGGAGACAGCCCTAGTTTAAACATATATCAATAAATACCAGAAAATTAATAGACATGGCAACTTTGTACTTCATAATATGTAAATAGTTTCAAATAATGTGTAAATCATTCACTTATTTTTAATGTCATAAATTTATCTCACTAACTTTCTGAACTCAGCATTTTCATTTTTCAGTCTTGCTATTTCCTGATCTAAATTGTGATCTCTTTGCCCACAGTCTATTTTTCCTGATTCTAGATCTGCTATTCTTTGTGTTAGTGTTCGTTTTTATTGAACCAATCGATCATTTTCGTCAAGTTGCCTTCTCAGTTTTTATTAAGTACTAGTTAATCTGTCTTGGTATGATCTGATAACGTCGTCAGTAGTTTCTGGAATTGGTCTTTTTGTTTTTTGAAGTTTCTTTATTTATTATACATAATATTTTTTACCTTTCAATGCAGCTTCTTATTAAAGTTTTCTAATTTATGTATCATAATCGGTAAGTTGAGCTTTGCAGTATCTTTGCTGGAAGTCAAAATCTTATTTCTCTTTTGTTATTGTGTCAATTTCGTTAATTTTATTTGTTATTTTTTATTCTAATGAACTGACTTTTTTTTTGAATTCAGCAAAATCTTACTAATCTTATTTATTATATGGGCCTTTGCCAGTCAAAAAGTTCTTTATTCTGCCTACAGTCTATTTTTTGATTGTATTTGTCTTATCTGCAAATTATTTGGCTTTGTTGACAGCTGCGGTTTCAAGTTAACGCACTTTATCTCCGATAGTTCTTACTTATTTTTTACATTGCTATTATTTAAGAATAAATTAGCTTGAAACAGCATCGCATTTTTGACTAAATGACTGTTTTATTTTAGCTTCGTATTCATCTTTTATTTTAATGACTTAATCTAAGTGAGCTCGACCTTTTCGCACTGCTTCTTGCTCCAAATCTTTAACTTTGGTCGTGAATTCATCAAATTTATTCTTAAAATTTTAGATTTGAGTTTCTAAGTGAGTCTTTTCTTTGGCTAGTGTTGTAAATTTGGATACTTATGCTTTAACTTTATCTTCAAGCTCCCATACACTATTTTTTAGCTTATTAATCATACTATTATCCTGATCTCTCAACCCTAGCGAATCCTTAACTTTATTCTACAGTTAACGTACTTTATTAGTTAATCTTTATTTCTACACTTGTTCAGTGATACAATGGTCATCAGTTTTGCCAGTACTGCCTTTGTTGCGAGCTAAACATTATTTCAATAGTCCTTAACTTCGTGACAGCTCGTATTATAGTTCAGATATTTTGGTATTCTTCTGGTTCAGTATTCTTAGCTTCTAGTTAGCTTAGTTGTAGTCTATTGTGCATGTTAAAGACACTAGGAGGCAGAGTGTTAATATTACTTTTAACATTTGTTATCGCTTAATAAATATAATTTATTCAGGATTTTTTGTGTTATATAAATTTGTACTTTTAGTTCAATTAGTCAGAAATATCATCCATCTTTAATTAAATTCATTAGATATGCATAGATGGTCGTAGATTGCATTAAAAGCAAGGAAACGTCAAATTATAAAAATACTTATAAATCTTCAACCTTTTCCATTCTATTTATTTCCATAGATGACATGATTATAATTTCTATACTAAAACAATACTAAAACTCGAAGCTCACAAAATAAAATAAATGCACGGATCGAAAATTTCATCGCAATTCTCACAAATGGCAGTTGGAGCTAGTTCTGCTGTTAACAATTAACAACTCATTAGCTAAACAAATGGATAAGTTATGTAAGAGCAAGCATGGTAAAAAACAATGGTACAAAAGCCTTGCATTAGATACGGATTAGATCCTGATAAATTGAAAAACCCATAGCTTGAGAAGTATAGAGGATATCGCCGATTGCTGAACATAGTACTGAATGATTAAACACCATCTTCGTAAATTTTTAGACCCAATCTAATCAAAGAGCTATACTTTTTGTTACAAATCACACCCTTTATCGAAGATTCTTTAAAGTAAGATTTTCTCAACAAAATCGAATAATTGTACAATTCAAACGACCACAAAAAGATAAAATTATCTAAAAATTTAGATGGTCTTATTCAAACAGCAATGCTAAAGAAAACAACAACTTCATCAAATCTTGAATAGAAAAAATCAATAAAACGCCCAAAAAGTAGTGTGGGATGGAACAAAGATCTTCACCCATTTCTACGACCATATACTGCAAAATTATACAAAAATAGTGCAAGCAGCAGTCAACATAAAAGTACATATCGACCATAATCTTCAAAATTTGGAGCATCAACAAATGCACAGACTAATTTTATGGATGTAAATTAATAAAATCAGTATGTTGATAATTAGGAAAGATGCGAATAAGATAATTGTGAATAGCAACTATAAGAGAAATAGTAATGCGATATTGAAGAATAATGGTAGAGAAGTTTGGATTTCAAGAAGAAGTATCGAACACTGCATCCTTAAGAAGAGCCTACTTATGAGAAACTGATGAGCCTTATTTGCAATAAAAAATCTGAAAACAAGAATTTAAGACAATCTGCACAAAATGATAATTATCTTATTCACACAAGTCCAATGAATGCAGCTTCTCGTCAATGGCAAAGCAAGCGTAAAATTCAATCAGCAGTATTAACCAGACAGATGCACAACGCTAAAATGCTTGCATAAAAAGAAGTGAATGATGAAATCGGCAATAAAGAGAATAAACAATAGGCTGGGATGTAAATTCCTAACTACGAAGATGATGACGAAGAATTATATAATTAGGGTGGCTATAATCAGTAAGACGGAGAAGATGATGAAGAAAATATTGATTTGGATGATGCGCATGGTAAATTTAAGGATGATCGAAGGACTAGAAATGGTCGAAATTTACAGCCGCAGGGTAAACTTTATGTAACTTTGAATGGAGCCAAAATATTAAGACCATTCACTGCCAAATAATCGAATATTATTAGAAAATTAGAACAGTATTCTGGACTGGAACAAAATAAAAGAGTGTTAGAATCGAATGCAGATGAGGAATGTGCTGAAAAATACAAAGAGTACACACGCAAGAAAAATTACATTAAACGATAAATGGCTCGGAAGAGTTAATCTAAAAGATACATGGAGAATTTTAAAAATGTGGTGAAAATAATTCCAAACAGTCACTTGAAAACTCCAAGCTCGCAGGCTCCTATATCTTGTTCACAAAACTCAAATAAATAAAATTTGCTGGTCCAATTATCGAGCCAGGTTGAAAATCAAAGCAACATCGAATAGAAAGAACCGATTAAAACTTGTTCAGTGTTAGACAACTAAATAAAGCTACCTTGCCAAAACTTCTCGAATGCTCCATCATCATCAACATACAACACAACAAAATATTTCCAGCGTTCAACAAAATAAAAAATCGCAACATCATATCGCACAATCCAGCCATTATATTCAATTTCAGGATCAGCATCAACATCTGCTTTACCTTCGCACCCTTTGTCGCATTAATCAAAAATGACATTCCAAAAAAGATTGTTATCGTAATAAAAATTCGACCCACTTCATCACAATAATCTATTGAAGTATAATGATGAAGCTTTGAGTTAAATTTAGAAAATCAAACAAAAATGTGGAGGCAAGATCAGTGCGTCGACTTAATGCTTGATGAAGGCTTTCTATGTTGATGCGCCATTACCAACAAAACTCAAATAAGACGGATTTATTTTTGATAAGAATTAAAATAAATTTTAGATACCTGATAAGAGATATTTGATGGTTCAAAAGGAATAGAAGAAAAAGAAGAAGAGAAAACTTAAAAAGTTGAGTACAAGCAAGAAAAATAAATCTTTAACCAAATTACGTCGATGAAAAGTATGAATAAATTAATAAGTATTTTGATGGTTTATAATGTTAAAATCGTTCATTTATTTTTAAATATAATCCCGATAGTTTTCCTCTGTTATATACCTAAAGATGCAAAAATATCTAGTACATATATTTTGTAGGCTTTCCGAATGAAGTTAGACTAAATAAATTCTTAAAGCATAGCATAATAATCTTATATATAATATTTGATAAAGGATAACAAAAGGGGACAAAAACGATGAAGAAAGCTAACTTAGTTGGTCAGCATGTCAAAACATACACGTTCATTCGAGTTATCGGCGAGGGTGCATGGGCTGTAGTCTATGAGGCCATCGATGATAGCGGTGAACTAGGGACAGTCGCAGTTAAGGTCATCCCAAATAAGCTTATGAAAGAAACACCCAAGCTTGAAGAACTAGTTAAGACATAAATCAAAGTTTTGAAATCGTGTCGTAATGATAATGTCATCAGATTCGTTGACTCTTTCAAAACTGACACTAGCGTATTCATCGTCACAGAATTTTGTAATGGAGGAGACCTAGAGCATTATCTGGAGCAGAAAAGGAAACTGCCTGAGGATTAAGCTACTATTTTTCTGAAACAAATTCTAAATGGTTTTAAAGTAAACTTGGTATCTATTTTAGGGATTGCACGAAGTTGGAGCCATGCATCGAGACTTCAAGGTTGCTAATGTTCTTCTCAACAATGGTCTATGTAAAATCGCTGATCTAGGTTTCGCCAAACAGATGGAGAAAAAACAGTTAGCTCGAACTATTCTAGGCACATCTTTGACAATGGCACCCGAAGTTCTAGAAGAAAAACCTTACGGCTTCGAAGCGGACATTTGGTCGATTGGTGTTGTTTATTATCAACTAATGTATGGAGACTATCCATATAAAGGCATGAACGACTACGATATTCTAAAAAAGATCAAAAACCAAAGACCAGATTATAGTAGAGTCAACATATCAGCCAATGCGAAAGATTTTATTGAGCGTTGTCTAACAATCGACTCTAAAAAGCGTATTAGCTGGGTCGAAATCTATTCTCATCCATTGATTGCAAATAGAAATGAGGCAGGCTTAATCTATGGCCCACTCAAGTCCAAAATAAGTATAAACTAGAATAAAAATTTCTATCAAAAGAATCAACTTCCCTAGAAAAATGCTTACCCTGACCTCGAGCAAAATAACTTTAAATTCGACGTGAATGGAATCTAGTTCGAGAAGCTAAACGATAACAACATCCGTGAATCTGTTAATATGAATGCTCTCATTGTAGAGGCTACTCAGAAAAAATAGAAATAAGATGCTTTTCAAAAATATGAAAAGACTTACTTGCATCGCCGAAATGACATTATGTTTATCTTCAAATTCGTCTCTCCGTTTATTCCCAACTTCTATAACATCAAGGCCAACCACGGAATCGCTATGTTCATTCTTAGCAAGAAAGCTTACCTAGACATTAAAAGAATGTATAAAGAAATCGTCGAAAAACAAAATATTTTCAAACTGAATAAATATTTTGAATAATTCACAAATTCTCAGATTTACAAAAATATCGGTAACCAATTCAAGAATGATATGGAGATCATCTAGGTTCAATGCGCATCTTATAGCGCCGATATCGAACATTGCAGCAAATAGATTTCGGCTGAGTTCGATGTTCAGAAAGTGGCTTCTAAAAATTTCGAGAATCTAGTAAAATAAACTGTAAACTAATATTGGTTTCTATTAGCTGACTCTCTAGGCTAAATGAAAAACTAGAAAAAAAGAGACTTAATTCGTGTACTTCAAGCTCTGTACTACTACAAAACTTCAAATCGTGTTCAGTCCTAGGAATTTGACTCAATGATGGCAGTTATTAATTTCGAAAACGCATAGAAAGACATTATTGTAAAATATCAGAGTGCTTTTGGAGAGTGAAATCGTTTAAATTGTACATGATTAAACTTTTATTATTTCGTTACTTCAATATTTTGTCAATATAAGCAATAATATTGGAAGACAGCAAAAATATAAAAATCAGATATTCAATGCTTTCAACACCGAATTAGAATACGAATTTTTACTATTGCTCTGGTTCTTCCAATAAAACCCTATTTATTTTTTTAAAGCTAAATTTTCGTCATGCAGCTTCTTCCAAGCCACTTTTATTTTTTCTAGTTCTCCCTTGCTAATGTATACGATTTTATTTGAATATTCCTCAGTGTGCTTGGTAGACACTTGATGCTGATTTAGCTGAGTTGAAGTTGTAAGTGAAGGCTTGCTATGCGAAACACTTGATTATTTTTAACGATTTTCTAGTGCTTATTGATAGTCTGTGCGAAGGCGAATAGTTTTCATTGTCTTCTACATACTTTTACGTAACGACTTGCGATCAGTCTAGATACGATTGCCTGAGTCATTGAACATCTTCAACTTGTACTATGGCTTAACTGCACTGGCCTCGTTTCTATTCTATTTCTCATGCTTTAACGAAGGTGATTTATCTAGTCGAATACTTTTGTCTAGATTTTTCTTGTTTTGATTATTAGTATTTTGATTATCTAATCTTTTGTTCATTGTTTCCCGCAGTGGTAAATATAGAGCATCGCTGTATGAATCTTGTGGCTTCAGTATGATGGAAGCCGTGTGAATATTTTTCTGACTACGTTTCGCCCGTTAAAGACTTTATCTTATTGGTCGATTGCAGTTTAACATTAAAATTATATCATTTATAATCGTATAATACACCAGCTCATTTTTCTACAAACTAGTTTTAACTAAATAATCAAATCGTATAAATCGAGGCAATTAGATCGAAATGTCCATGGGTTTACTTTATTTGTGACAGAATTCTAAAAATAAATTAGAACAAATACATAATCGGAATTAGTAATTTTAGAACTTTATTATTAGAGTGATTTTTATTATTATTAAAGAAATTTTGCGTATTTATCACACAAGTAATTATAGAATTCACAAACTTGATATTTGCAATATGTGAAGAGCTTAATCTAATCCTCTGCCTTATCACAGAAGCACTGACCTAACCAAAATTATTTATATTTCAATTAAGATACACATTGTGGATTTTTTAAGTTGATCAACCGTTTATGTTTATTTGTCATCTTCCTGAAAAACTCTAAGATTTAAAGAATTCTATGTAAACTTTCATTTTCATCTAAAGTGGGATGATGCTCATGAGAGTCAGAAAAACGACCATTAATGGCGCTATAAAGTTTAATAAAAATCTGAAAGACAGAGCATATGTATTTTATTAATCCTGAGTTCATAATTTAATGTTGATAAGCGGCAATACCAAAGATCTCTTTGATTTTATAAAAAGAGGATGAATATCGTTTTTACGAATTTTGATTGTTGTTGAAAATCAATGATTTATAGCATTCACTTCTTCTCAATAATTCAAAGTAAATTCGACCAAAGTTCACTCTTTCAATGATTATATCATTTAGTTTTACCAAAGGTTTTATTTCACGTGTTTAATTAATTTAAAAATAGATTATTTTTAAAGAAAGTTTCGAGGTTTTTAATAGGGTTTTTACTATTGAAAAATATAATTTCTGTGAGGCTGGGTATATAAAGATTAATACTTTATATTTATATTTTTTTAATGTTTTAACTTGTAAGTTAAAGTAATACGAAAAGGTAAAGTTTAGACTATATTCATTTAAATTAAATAAAAATGATGTAACTTAACTCATTACGTTTTATTATTACCACTGGCTTAATTAGCTAAAATTATGTAATTACGATTGTAAATTTATAGTTATTTTAATTTTTATTCTATCGTAATATTATATAATCGTTGAAAGTGTATAAAATAATTTAAGAATATAAAAACTAACGTTAGAATGAAGAAGCCAATAAAAAAATCAACATCGATACATTAATAGTAGAAACAGCAGCAGCATCAAACAGGAATAAGCGAATAGAATTTCAAAATATACCTGCGTATTAAGCCAACATTACCTGGACCATCATCATTTGCATCAAATGCAAACTTGAATCAAAATAATGTGAATAATAGTAACAGTAATAATGGGTTTCAGTCATCAGTGCACCAATAGCAATTGCATCAGTACCCATCAACCCCAACATTATTAATACCACAGTCATCATCATCGCATTCATCATCCCACAACATTAACATTAATAGCAATAATGTTGTTCATAATAATGCCCATAACATGAACACTAACACTAACAATAGTAATAGTAACAATATATTGAAGATACTGCCATATAATAAAATATAGATAACATCGCCGTACTACACTGTGAACTAAATCGACCGCATATACAGTTATTAACAAATATTCGATGATGCTGTTAATAACTCTATGGTGTTCTAGAAAACTATGCTACAGCCTGTTGATAATGTACTAAATGGATATAATTCTACTGTCTTTATCTACGGCATGACAGGCTCAGGCAAAACTTATACTATGTTTGGCACTGCCGGCAATATCACATCCAAACATAACAACAATAACAATATGAATATTAAGGGCATGGATGAAGATGGGTTAGTCCCTATGACAATAGACTACATGTTTGCATAAATAGATAAACAGCCCCACATTAAATCACAGATAACAGTGTCATTTTACTAGATATACAATGAAAATATTCGTGATCTACTCACAACTAGTAATAATAATAACAACAATAATTATAATAATTATACTGAATAACCGCAGCAGCAACAGCAGCCTTCACTGGTAATAATGTAAGACCCAATCCATGGCATATTCGTGAATGGTCTAACATAAATAACAGCCTAGGATAAGAATCAAATCAAAGATATCATCTATGCGGGCGTCTAGAAACGAGCTATGAATGCTACCAGGTCCAATTAGGTTTCCAGTCGATCACATGCTATTCTGCAGTTCTCTGTCAAAAGATACGTCAATGTTAATACTCATAATAATATCAATAATAATAATAATAATGTTATTATGGGAAAGACTGGCAATGCTGGTGTACTATAATCTAAATTTTTCATGATTGATCTGGCAGGTAATGAAAAGACCGCAAATAACAACGAATCGCGCAGATTTATTTAAGGCATAAACATAAACAAAAGTTTATTAACACTAGGTAAATGTCTAAGCATATTAGCATAACGTAAATCATCATATGTGCCATTCCGAGACTCAAAACTGACCCGTATATTAAAATAATCGCTAGGCGGTAATTCTAAAACTGTGATGATTGCCTGCGTGTCTAGTTAACGGAGATTTTATTAGTAAACTTTGAATACGTTGAAATATAGTAATATTGCTAGGAAAATTAAGAATAAGGGAGTTAAACATAATTTCAAAATTATTACCAAATAATAAATGCCAGACTGCAAGAATTTTATCAATAATGGATTACTAACTAATAAAAGTAATAATATGAATGGGCATATTCATGGTGAAATATAATAGAAAATCAGGAATATTCTATCAAGTTTCTTATTCTCAGTTTAGTCTAAGATAAAAATATAGCAATTTCTATAAAATTTATAAAACAATCGTAAATAAAATGAATAATTTTTAAACCAAGACGATGTGGATTATTAGGCATGCAAGAATAACATAAAGAAAATAAACGATACAATAAATTTATTCACAAGACCGTATTAGAAATATTTATAAAAAGTGTACCGATCATACAATTAGTTAATGTAGAATATAAAACTGATTATAGTTCAATAAAAATAGAAGGATAAATATCATAATGTTAATGTTAATGGTCATGATAATGGCAGTATTCAAGAGGATATCGCTGACGATAATTTAGATAATAATAACATTTTAGACGCTAATGCGGAAATTATTAGATTGAAGGAAATTATTGCTCATCAAAATAGAAAGCTATAATATTATTAATCAAAATAAATTAAATAGAAAAATATTCGCAATGTACATCAAAATACAAATAATAATTATAATAAAAATGCAATGTTAATGATGTCATAATCAAAAAATGAATAATTTGATAATTTTGCACATCGTAGTCTACAAAATAATATAGATAGTAACAGTCAGAGTAATAGTAATATGTATAATAATATGTATAACAGATAAATAAAAATAAATCTAGGCTCATCAATTCCTCAAAAATAGAACACTCAGCCAACATTTAACTTCAACCCGAAATCTGGCAACCCCTCCCATAATTATTAACATAATCATTAGTAGAGAAGTCAGAGTAGGCCTAAGAAATTGACAATAAACTGCGGAAACCCAGCAATATAGAACTAAGACAGCCATAGATCATCGGCAACAGCATTACAAATATTGAACACATCCAATATGTCGGCATGCTCACGAGGGGCAGGAAATAATAATGATAATAAAAAGTATAATAAATTTCAGAAATAAATTGTTATCAATCTCAATGCTGAACAAGTCGATAAGAAAAATTACCAAAATAGTAGATAATAATTTGTAAAAAGACTCAAATAAACATAAAGAAAAGCCAAAGGAATCGGTGCAGAGGAAATTTCAGATTTGTTAAAATAACAATAAAATAATCGGTATGAATTAGGCAATGTGTAGTTGTCTATGATTAGGAAATTAAAATTCTTTCAACGAGAAAAAAGTATACAGAAGAGTAATAGCTTAGGCAAATTGCATACTAAAACTTACGAGCCTATCAGAATGGGACTAAGAAGAAACTGACAAGGCCCATTTATGTAACCTTAAATTTTATAATTCAATATACTTATTTTTCCTTAAATTTCAACTTATCTGTTTAAATAAGTCTATAAAATATATTTTTAGTCTAGGCTACTTGATTAAAATTGGTCAACGCTCATATTTTGAATTCTTTCTTTAATTTACATGACTAAAAATATAATATAAGATAGTCTCAACCAGCAATGTATAAATTAAAACATTTGCAACTAATTCCTTCCATTGAATAATACTGACCCTATATTTCACTCATTCATTTATATATCATTTTTCGCATTATATGTCAGAATTCTCCGTGTATTTCTTTATATTTCATATAACATGTCTATAAACATTTGATAAAATCGTATTGTAAAAATATGGCAATAAAGGAGGCTGTCTGTAACATTAATAATAAGCGAAATGATTATAATTGAAGTTATTGTGGGCTTCAGTTAAATGTTAAATTGCCAAATTCACCTTTTTTTTATATATAATAATTTCTTGCACGAAATGCTTCTGCAGAAACAAATAGAAGACTTTATATACCTAGGACCCTATCAAATTGTTGCCTTCATTGAAGAGGGGTCCTAAGCTAAGTATTTGCTAGGTTATTTTAGAATTTTGTTGGGTAGAAACAAAGAGAAGTTGTACGGACTCAAAGTTTACAAACATGGGCAAACCGGAAGGAAAAGCTTTGAGAACTAGATTCATATTCTCTGTAACATCCAAGACTAGCTTATTGTAAAACCTATCGAAATTTATCTTGCTGGAGTTTATGCAGCAGATCAACACATGTAATAAGCCTTGCAACCATTTCTCGTGATGGAATACTACCGGAATGGAGATTTACGAAATTTTATGAATTCAGGAGCCATGCCAACTAGGATTAGAAACTACATTATTAAGAAATTAGCAAAGTGTCTGATTGCTACCGAACAGAATGGAGTGCTCCACAGAGACATCAAGCCTGAAAATTTTCTAGTAGATTCCAACTATAACATAAAGCTTATTGATTTCGGAGTGGGAATTCATGCAAACGATCAAAGTGAAAGCTAGGTTCTAGTAGGTACTACAAATTATATCGCTCCATAAATCTACAAATCCAGAAACTATTCTTATAAGTCATAAATATTCGCATTAGGAGTAATATGCTTTGAATTGGCCATGGGACGCAAATCGACATTCCCATTCAAGCAGGCTAAAATATCTGATCCTAATTTTTTGTTATTGAAACAAAACATGTATGACCGATTTTGGGCCAAATTTCCAGTTTCTAATGAACTTTAGCCTTAATTTAAGGAATTTTTACAAAGAGTTCTTGCTGCTGAACCGGATTTGAGACCTACCGCCGGACAAATACTTTAATAAAAATGCTTGAAAAATACGGCTACCCAAGAATAGTGTTATATCTTCTTTTAGAACCTAAAACCGCCATCAAAAATTATAGATAATTCCTGTTATTGCCCCACATTCTGATAATTTTTTCTACTTAATATTCACTCTTACACTTTAATAAAATAAAATTCTTGATATTTTTTCATAAAAATTAGGATACTTTTTTCTAGTTAGAATTCTATCTTGGTCTATATTTTAATATTTAATATTTT
>APMI01006813.1_pt1 | contig 18304 bp, 13 predicted proteins | sample 667938 | NCBI WGS metagenome assembly APMI01 (sample SAMN01084076, study PRJNA167559) | wastewater metagenome | biome: Wastewater | place: Denmark: Ejby Moelle, Odense | collected 2011-11-28 | reverse complement strand
GGCTGCCCGGCGCGCTGCTCCAGCGCCGGCCCGACGTGGCGGCCGCCGAACGCCGTGTCGCCGCCGCCAACGCCAATGTGGGTATCCAGCGCGCCGCCTATTTCCCACAAATCTCGCTTTCGGGCAGCGCCGGCACCAACGGCAGTTCGCTGGGCCAGCTGTTCACCGCGGCGACAAGCCTGTGGTCGCTGGGGCTCAGCGGCGCGATGACGCTACTCGATTTCGGCGCGCGCCACGGGCAGGTGGTGCAGGCCCGCGCGCAATACGAACAGACCGCCGCGCAATACCGCCAGACGGTACTGACCGCGTTCCAGCAGGTGGAGGACAACCTTGCCGCCACGCGCTTCCTGGCGGAGGTCACGCGCAGCCGCGCCGAAGCGAGCGAATCCGCGACCAAGGCGGAAGCGATCGTCACCAACCAGTACCGCAGCGGCACGGTGGACTATGCCCAGGTGATCGTGGCGGAAACCTCCTCGCTCAGCGCCCGGCAGACGCAGATCCAGGCCACGGTCGACCAGCAGACCGCCGCGATCGCGCTTGTCCAGGCGATCGGCGGTCGATGGAACGACGCGCCCTGACACGCTAAGGCGGGCGGATGGCATTTGCACCCTCCATCCGCCGCATCGGCATCATCGGCACCGGCCGCGTGGCGCGCGCGCTGGCACTGGGCTTTGCCCGCCACGCCACGGTGACGATGTGGGGCCGCTCGCCCGATAAACTCGCTGCCATCGCCGGTGTCGAAACGGCCGAGACATGCGCCGTGCTGATGGCCCGGTCGGACGTGGTTGCGATCTGCGTGGCGGACGATGCCATCGCTGCGCTCGTCGAAGAACTCGCGCTTGGCGGTGCGTGCTCCCACGCGCCGCTCGTGTTTCACGTCAGCGGACGCAGCGGCGCTGCGCTGCTGGCACCATTGCGAGAAAAAGGCGCACTGACCGCCGCGATCCATCCCGCCATGACCTTCACCGGCGATCCCGCGCAGGAAGTGCGGCGCATGGCCGGTGCGCCGTTCGCCATCACGGCGGCCGATTCACGGGCAGACGCCAGGGCTCGGGAAGTCGTCGCTATGCTGGGCGGCGTCGCTGTCCCGATCGCCGAGGAACATCGGACGCTGTACCACGCCGCCCTGTCGCACGCGGCCAATCACCTCGTCACGCTGATTGCGGGCGCCTCCGTCGCCTTGCGCGCGGCCGGCGTGGACACTCCCGGCACCCTTCTCGCCCCTCTGGTTCAGGCATCGCTCGAAAACAGCCTTGCCGGTGGGTTCGCCGCCCTGTCAGGCCCGCTTCTGCGCGGCGATGCCGATACGGTGCGTGGCCACATCGATGCGATGCGTCGCGCCTGTCCCGCTGTGCTGCCGGCCTACCGCGCGATGGCGCTCGCCACGCTGGACGAACTCGAACGGCAAGGCGCGCCAGCGCAGGATGCGCTGCGGGAAGACCTCAGCGGCTGAGCCGCACCGTCACAGCGTCCTGACGTCGCCGTCCTCGTCGATCTCGCGCGCCAGATCGTTCTCGACGCTGGCCTGGTCGGCGGCGCGCGGTGCCAGGCGCAGGATCGCGAAGCCTAGCAATCCGGACAACACCGACCCGGCCAGCACGCCCAGCTTCGCTTCGTCGATCAACGCCGCTGCCCCGGGAAAGGCCAGCATGGCGATGAACAGGCTCATCGTGAACCCGATGCCGCACAACACGGCAAGGCCATAGACCTGCAACCAGGTCGCCCCGCGCGGACGCTGCGCGATGCCCGCCTTCACCGAGAGCCAGATCGCCGAGAAGATGCCCGCCTGCTTGCCCAGGAACAGCCCGGCGATGATACCGAGCGGCAGCGCATCACCCAGCGCATGCAGGCCGCTGCCGCCCAATGCGATCCCGGCGTTGGCCAGCCCGAACACCGGCACCACGAACCAGGCCGAAACCGGATGCAACGCGTGTTCCAGCCGGTGCAGCGGCGAATCCTCAGCATCGGGCGCGCCGGGCGTCGCCACGATCGGCACGGTCAGCGCCGCCAGAACGCCGGCGATCGTCGCGTGGACGCCCGAAATCAGGATCGCCAGCCACAGCGCCGCAAAGCCGGCCAGATAGACACCAAGGTGACGCACACCCATCCGGTTGAGCGCCATCAGCGCGGCGAATATCCCGCCCGCCGCCGCCAGCGCCAGCCACGATATGCTGGCGGTATAGGCCACGGCAATAATCACCACCGCCCCCATGTCGTCCACGATCGCCACCGTGGTCAGGAACAGCTTGAGCGACGTCGGCACCCGGTTGCCCAGCAGCGCCATCACGCCGATGGCGAAGGCGATGTCCGTCGCCGCCGGGATCGCCCAGCCGGCGCGCAAATCGGGATGGCCGCCCGATACCAGCAGATAGAACGCCGCCGGCACCGCCATGCCGCCCAGCGCCGCCAGGAACGGCAGCCGCCGCTGCTGCCAGGTGACCAGCCGCCCGTCGACGAACTCGCGCTTGATCTCCAGCCCCACCAACAGGAAGAAGATCGCCATCAGCCCGTCGTTGATCCACAGGTGAACGGTCATCGGCCCCAGCTTGTCGCTCAGCACCGGCCCGGTTTCGGCATGCAACAGGTGGAAATAGGCGTCGGCCAGCGACCCGTTCGCAATCACCATAGCCAGTGCCGCCGCCAGCATCAGCACCACGCCACCAGCCGCTTCGCTCTGCAGGAAACGCAACAGCAACGATGGGGAACGCCCCGCAGATTTCATGGCAACTCCTTGAACGCCGCGGACACTTTCAGGGCGAAGCGCGACCATGCGACGGGTGCCCGCCATGCGCAACCCTCGGATGCCCCCGCGATGGAACGCTCGACGACCCAGCGACGTGGCAGGAGCACGAAGCCCCGTTTCGCCTCGGGCAGCTTGATGACTTCCAGCCTGATGCCATGGGCGGCTGCGGCATTGGCTGCCCGTGCGCCGGTATAGCGCTGATCGACATAGGCGATATCGACCGGGTCGCCGGTGATGGCCTGCCCAAGGCGGCAGATCATTCGGGATCCAGCGCCATGGCGCACCCGTCTTTACGATATAGCGCAGGCCGTTGAAAACTTCACGAAGGCTGTGCTCGCGCTGCCCCGCATCCTCTCGCTGGAGCGTCAGGTATGGCGCGATCAGCGACCATTCCTCACAAGTCCAAAACAGCCTCTAGTTGATCAATCGGGCATTATTTCCCCAGTAACGTTGCCGAACCTCGCGACGGAGTACCTTCCCTACTGGCGACAGGGGCAGCGTATCCACGAATGCAAGGGACTTCGGCGCCTTGTAGCTGCCAAGGCGGTCTTTGACGTGATCGATCAATTCCCGTTCGGCGACACATTTCCCTTCGCGCAGGACTATTTCGGCATGCACCGCCTCGCCCCATTCAGGATGCGGCCTGCCGACCACCGCGCTCATCAGCACGGCCGGGTGTTCGGCCAGGGCGGCTTCCACTTCCACGGCATAGACGTTGAAGCCGCCGCTGATGATCATATCCTTCAGACGATCGACAAGATAGAGATACCCCTCCTGATCGATGCGGCCAAGATCACCCGAACGCCAGTAATCCCCTGCAAACTCGGCAGTTGTTTGCTCAGGATTGCCGTAATAGCCTTGGACAATGGCGCGACAGCGGATGTAAATTTCGCCGATCTCGCCAGTTGCCAGTTCGTTGCCCGCCTCATCGGCGATGAACACCTCAACCCCCGGCGTGATCCGGCCAGTCGATGCCAGACGGGCAATCGCCGCCTCGCTGTCTGTCCGGTGGTCCGCCTTACCCAGCAGGCTGATGATCATCGCAGCCTCGGTCGCGCCATAGGACTGAACAAAAATCGGACCAAAGCAGTCGAGCAGGTCCTGAAGCTTCGCCGGGCTCATCGGCGCCGCGCCATAGATCAGGGTGCGTAGCGAAGCCAGATTGCGCGGAGCGGCTTTCTGCAATTCCAGCAGCCGGTAAAGCGCGGTAGGCACGAGGAAGGAATGCGACACGCGTTCGCTTTCCACCGCGTCGATCCATGCATCGAGATCGAGCGTATTCATGGTGATGTTGGTTCCCCCCGAGAACAGCGTGGGATAGTAGAGCATCGCCGACCCGTGCGAGAGGGGGGCCACATGCAGAACGCGCGTGGCGGCATCCCAGCCCAGTTCGCCATGGATGAAAAAGCTGTCACGGCAGGCCATGATGTTGTCGGGCGTGTACATGGCGCATTTGCCCTTGCCGGTGGTCCCCCCGGTAAAGCGCATCATGGCGATATGGCTGTTCTGTTCGAGCGCGACGTCGTTGTCCGCGTCCGATACCGTTTCGATCAGGTCTGGCAGGGACTGGACGTCGGCCGGCAGATCGGCCGCCGCATCCATGGCTACCACCACGCAGCCGGCTTCGCGCAGCATCGGCAGATGCGTTGCGAGCAGCCGGTTTTCCAGGATCACCAGCTTTGGCGCGACGCATTCGATCTGGCGGCGATGCTCTTCGAGCGAATCCCGCATGTTGGTGAGCACCGCCGTCCCTTCCTGCTTGAGGAACATCGCCATGTGCATCAGCGCGAGATTGTCATTTTCCAGGATCAAGAGGAAGCGATCGCCAAGGCCGATTCCCAATGGTCCACGGATCGCATTGGCGATGCGGTTGGTCAGCAGGTGGAAATCGCGGAAGCTGATCCTCCGTCCGCGCTCGAGATTGACCACCGCCTCGGCATCGCCGTGGCGTTGGGCAAGCGCGCGCATCACCCGGCAGAAATTGAGCTTCATCGCCTAGCGCGCCCGCAAACGCGAGGCGGCGTCGAGCCGGATCGTCTCGCCATTGAGATAGGCGTTCTCGATGATGAAGGCGCAGCAATGCGCGAATTCGGCGGGATCGCCCAACCGTCTGGGCGCCTCGGTCATGGCTTTGAGCGAGGCCAGCACTTCGGGCGCCACCTGTGCCGCCATGGGGGTGAGGAACAGACCCGGCGCAATCGCATTGACCCGGATTCCCTGCGCGCCAAGCTCGCGCGCAGCAGGGATATTCAGGCCAATGACGCCGGCCTTGGTCGCCGAATAGGCGCATTGGCCGATCTGCCCCTCGAAGGCCGCGCCGGACGAGATGTTGATCACCACGCCGCGCTCCTCCCCGTTTTCGGGATCGTTGCGCGTCATCGCCTCGGCGCACTGGCTCATCACGTTGAATACGCCGACAAGGTTGACCATCGCCATCTGAGCAAAGCGGGCAAGCGAGGTGGCCTTTCCTTCTTTGTCGAGCACTTTGCTGGGGCCGAGGATCGCCGCGCAGTTGATGCAGGCATGCACTGCACCGAACCGATCGACCACCGCTGCGACCGAGGCGCGAACCGAGGTGTCGCTGGTGACGTCTGTCGCGACGAACATCGCCCTATCGCCCAGTTCGGCCACGGCGGCGGTACCGGCTTCGGCGTTGACGTCGAACAGCGCGACCCGGGCGCCCTTTTCCGCGATCAGATAGCGCGCGGTGGCAAGGCCAAGGCCCGATGCGCCGCCGGTGATGACCACGACTTTGTCGGCAATCTGCATGCGTTCACTCCCTGTGGATTCAAAAGGCCGCGACGCCGGTCAGCGCGCGGGCGATAATCAGTTGCTGAATCTGGGTGGTGCCTTCGGGGATCGGGCAGACGATCGCTTCGCGCGCCAGCTTCTCTACCAGGAAGTCCCTGGTCACCCCGTTGCCGCCATGGATCTGCACAGCCTGCCGAGCGACGGTGACTGCGGCTTCGCAGGCGAAATATTTCGCCATCGCGGCTTCCATTTCGGCGCGCTCTCCCGCGTCGAACAATTGTGCGGCGCGATGGACCAGCAGCCGCGCTGCATCGACCTGCGTTGCCATTTCAGCCAGCATCGCCGCGATCAACTGGTGCCCGGCGATCACCTTGCCGTGCTGGCGGCGGCCCTTGGCATAGGCCACCGCTTCTTCCAGCGCGCGGCGGGCAAGGCCGACCGCCTGCATGGCGACGAAAGCGCGGGACTTTTCGAAATGCGCCAGCGTGCGCTTCAGCGCACCGCCTTCCTCTCCGATGGTGTTGGCCACCGGCACCCTCACGTCGTCGAGGAAAATCTGTGCGGTCGACTGGCTGTTGAAGGCGATCTTGTCGATCCCGCGCACCTCATAACCATGCTCCCGGCGGTCGATCAGGATTTGGGTCAGTCCGTCGCGCGGATCGTCGCTGGTCCGGCACAGGCAGATCAGGAAATCGGAATAGGCTCCGTTGCTGATCCAGGTCTTTTCGCCGCTGATCACCCAATGATCGCCATCGCGGCGTGCCCGCGTCCGCACTTCCATCACGTTGGAGCCGACACCGGGTTCGGATATGCCCATGGAAACGAAACTGTCGCCCGCGATCAGCCCCGGCAGATAACGCTCGCGCAGCTCTGGCGAGGCCACCTGTTCCAGCAGGTAGGCGCCAAACGCGTTGATCAGCACCGGCACCGAAAGGTCGACCGAACAGGCGGCCACTTCCTCGAACAGCATCAGCGAGGTCAGCCAGTCCAGTCCCAGACCGCCCGCTGCCGGGCTGACGACGCCGCTGACCAGCCCGAAGTCGGACAATCGCCGCATCAATCCAGCCATGACATCGCGCGGCATGAACCGGTCGCGATAGTCCTTGCTGAACAGCGGATCGACGTCAGCGGCAAGGAATCGGCGCAGCCCGTCCACCGCCATCGCCTGCTCGTCTGACTGGATTACCTTGCCCACCGCCATCAGCCTTTCGCGAACACATTCACGGCGACCACCGCCTCCTCGATACCGAGCAGGCCGCCGCCGTTTTCATGAGCGGCAATGCGCGCGCCTTCGACCTGGCGCGCGCCCGCTTCCCCCCGCAACTGGGTGACCAGTTCGTGGATTTGCCCCAATCCGGTCGCCGCGATGGGATGCCCCTTCGATTCCAGTCCTCCCGAAGTGTTGACCGGAACACGGCCGCCCAGGGTGAACTCGCCGCGCTCGGCGGCGGAGCCTGCCATGCCGAACGGAATCAGCCCCAGGGCTTCGACGTTGAGCAGTTCGCCCATGGCCGTCGCATCGTGCACTTCGGCGACATCGACGGCGTCCGGCCCCACTCCGGCGTGGTCATAGGCCCGCAAGGCCGCACGATAGCCAATGCCGCTTTCGCGATCGTCGGGATGGTGTTCGATCCCCGTCAGCACCACGCTGGCCAGCACCTTCACCGCCCGGCGTGATGCGCCTTCGAGGCGGCGCAGGCCCGCTTCGCTGCATACCACTACCGCGGCCGCGCCGTCGCTGATCGGCGAACACATCGGCAGGGTCAGTGGCCACGTGATCGGCGGTGCGGCCATGACCTGTTCGATCGACATGGCATCGCGAAACTGGGCGAGCGGATTGTGGACCGAATGCTGATGGTTCTTGGCCGCGACCGCGGCGATCTGGCGCTGGGTGGTGCCATAGCGCTGCATGTGCTGGCGACAGAACGCCGCATAGACATCCATGAACACGCTATAGGGCTTGTCCGATACCGTTCCCGGCGGCGGCTCCATTCCGGCGCCCAGCGCCAGCAACGTGGCCTTGTTCGCCTCCACCGTTTCAACGTCCCAGCCACTGTCGAACACAGCGAACATCCGGGCCTTGTCGGCGACGTTCATCTTTTCCGCGCCAAGCGCCAAAGCCACATCCGCAGCCCCCGCCTTGATCGCCTGAACCGCAAGATTGAAGGCCGAAGAGCCTGAAGCGCAGGCATTCTCGACGCTGAATACCGGAACACCGCTCAACCCGGCGCGACGGGCCGCGATCGGCCCTGGAATGGAATGCTGTCCTTGCAGGGCACCGTTGGTGGCCGTCGAAAAAAAGACCGCTTCGATGACGGCGGCGGTCGCCCCGGCATCGCGCAGCGCCAGCGCGACCGCCTGGCTGGAAAGGTCATGGATCGATTTGTCGAGATGGCGGCCGAAGGGGGTCATCCCCACACCGGCGATATAGACCTGGGTCATCGGGCGCCTCCTTATCGGCCGGTGAAGCGCGGGGCGCGCTTCTCGGCAAAGGCGGCCAGACCTTCGGCCAGATCGGCGGAGCGCAGGTGCGCGCGCAGCATGACCTGTTCGTGCAGCAAGGCATCGGCGCGCGACTTGTCGGCGCTCGCCCGCGCCACTTCCTTCATCCGCCGAAGCGCGATCGGGCTTTTCAGCGCGATCGCGGCGCCCAACCTGAGTGCGGCTTCACCAAGCTCGCCTTCGGGATGGACTTCGCTGACCAGCCCAAGTGCCTTGAAATCGGCGGCTGGCAGAGTCTTGCCCGTGAATAGCAGGTACATCGCGGTATTGAGCGGCACCAGGCGTGGCAGCACCGCCGCTCCGCCGCCGCCGGGATAGACTCCGAAATTGGCATGGGCATCGCCGATCTGCGCGCTTTCGGCCGCGAGCATGATATCGGCACACATGGCCAGTTCGAGCCCGCCGGCCATGGTCACCCCGTTCAGCGCGGCAATCAGCGGCTTGGGAAACGCGGCCAGCAGATCAAGCACCTCGCGGGCGCGATCTAGAAAATCCGCTTCGCCCGGGGCGGGCGGTTTGCCCAGTGCTTGCTTGAGATCGGCGCCGGCGCAGAAAGCGCCCCCCGTTCCTGTCAGGATGAGAACACGGCAGGAAGCATCTTCCGCCAACCGGGGAAGCTCCGCCCTGAAGCGATCGAGCATCGCCAGATTGAGCGCGTTCATCGCCTGCGGCCGGTTCATGACAAGCCGCGTCACGGGGCCGTGGGTTTCGACGAGGAGTTCGGATTCGATCATGCGTGGGTTCCGGTTCTGGGATCTGCCCTTTCCTTGCCGCGAACCTGAAAACCGCGCCTGTCCGCCCCGCCCAATTGTCGGTCATTTGCGTTTGATCTTGGCGGCGCTAAGCTTGGTCGTCATGTCGACCACCGTGCTGCATTCCAGTTCGATGCCTTCCGTCATCGCCGGCTACACCGGCGCGATAGCCCGTGCGCTCGAAAGCGGAGGTGTGGCCAGCGAACCGGTTTTCGCTCGCGCCGGCATCGCGACGGCAGACAGAAACGATCCGCTCGAACGTCTGACGAGCGAACAGGTGACGCGCCTGTTCATGGTGTGCGTGGAAACGACCGGTGATCCCTATTTCGGACTCAGCGTCGCCCGCTACATTCACGCTTCCAACATTCACGCGCTCGGCTACGCCCTGATGGCAAGCCGGACGCTGTGGGAATTCTGTCTCCGGCTGGAGCGGTACTTCGCGATCGTTTCCCAAGCGGCGGTGCTGCGCGTGGAAAGGGGGCAGGACCGGGTGATCCTGCATTTCAATCGTCGCACCAACCTGTGTGGTGAAACCGAGGACGCATTCCTGGCCTTCATGTTCCGCTTCATGCGCTTGCTATTGGGCAAGCCGCTGGCACCTGGCCGGGTCTGCCTGATGCGCGCCTGCCCGGCCGGGGGGCCGCAACCCTATCTGGAAGCATTCGGAGCCTTGCCGGCATTCGGATGTGCGGAAGGCATGGTCGAATTCGATGCCGCGATCGTCGATGAATTGCTGGCAGGCTCTTGCCCGGATCTCGCCCAGTTCAATGACAGGATCGCCAATGAATGTCTGGCGAAACTGAATCGCACGGACATCGTTGCCCGCACGCGCGCAGCGATTGTCGAGCAACTTAGCAGCGGGCACTGCACCCGTGCCCGGATTGCGCGCGAACTGGGGCTTAGCCAGACCGCGCTGCAACTGCGCCTGTCCGATCGCGGCACCAGCTTTCACGAACTGCTGGACGAAACCCGCTCCGAACTGGCCCTGGGATACCTGCAGCAGAATGAACTCTCGATCACGGAGATCGCGTTCCTTCTGGGCTTCACGGATGCCAGCAATTTCACGCGCGCGTTCAAGCGGTGGAAGGGCAAGGCCCCGAGCGCCTATCGGCATTGACCGGCGACAACCGGCGCTCCCGCACCGGCGTGCGTCCTGACCCCACCCGTTCCGGCGCATTGAGGATCAACCGCAAATGACCGGTGATTAGGCGGCGCGGACAGGCGAAAGCGCGATAATCGCTCCAAGAAAGCCCCGACACATGGCTCGCCTGGCGAGGGTTTGGGGCGTTGCGCTCAAATCCACCGGGGCGGGCCTCGTTGCCAAACGGGGAGGATATAATGACCAGAGCTCAAGTCATCAGCCTGCTATCGGGCACAGCCCTGCTTGCCTTTTCCGGCGCCGCGACCGCCCGAAGCGCCGTGCCCTCCGTCGCGCCGTCCGGTGCGGCTTCGGATACCGATGTTGCCGGGGCCGACGCGGTGCCGACCGGCGAAATCATCGTTACGGCTCAACGCCAGGCGCAATCGCTTCAGGTCATCCCGATCGCGGTTTCCGCGTTCAATGCGCAAGCGCTCGAACGGCAGCAGATCAAGAACACCAGCGACCTGATGCTGACCCTGCCGAACGTGACGTTCACGAAGACCAGCTTCACCAGTTCCAGCTTCACCATTCGCGGCGTCGGCGATCTCTGCGTGGGCGCCACCTGCGATCAAGCAACCGGGATTCACATCAACGGATCGCCCACACCCAATACCCGCCTGTTCGAGACCGAGTTCTACGACATGGAGCGGATCGAGGTTCTGCGTGGCCCGCAGGGCACCCTGTTCGGGCGCAATGCGACCTCGGGCGTTGTCAATTTCATCACCGCGCGGCCGCAGATCGGCAAGTTCGCCGCAAGTGCCGAAGGCGAATACGGCAATTACAACGGGGTCAAGACGAAGGGCATGCTGAACGTGCCGATCGGGAACTCGATCGCGGTCCGCCTTGCCGGGTTCTATCTCAAGCGCGATGGATACACGCTCAACCTCGCGAACAACCATCGCATCGACGATCGCGACATGTACGGCCTGCGCGGCTCGCTCCGCTGGGAGGTTGGTCCGGACACCACGATCGACCTGATGGGGTCCTATTTCAATGAAAAGGACCATCGGATGCGCAGCCAGAAACAGCTGTGCCATCGCGATCCCACCGGGGTTCTGGGCTGCCTTCCCGACAGCCGTGGCAGCGAATACGTCAACGCCAACGGGTTGCTGCTTGGCACCCTGCCGTCCCAGCAACTGTTCCGCGCCCAAGGTGGCGCCGTTCTGGGCGCGGCCTTCGGTGCCCTGGGGCTTACCAATCTTGCCGGCCCGGACGTGCTTTCAGGACAGGTCAAGCCGTCCGATCCCCGGATCATCAACACGTCGTTCGATCCGCAATATCAAACGCATGAAACGCAGATCCAGGGTTCGCTGCATCATGACTTCGGCAAGATCAAACTCGATCTGACCGGAATGTACAGCGAGAGCGCGGTGGCTTCGGCGCAGGACTGGGGCCAGGCCGTGGTCAACCGCTCCGCCTATGCCAGCGCCCTTGCCACGCTGCAAAACTATGCGACCTCGGGCATTCCCGGCATTCCCGGTTCCGCCGCCTATTTCGCACCGGCGGCGGCGGCGCTCATGCCAAACGGCCCGACCAGGGTGCTGTGTTCCTCGGTTCCGACGGCCTCCAATACCGGGGTGTTCGGCGGGAACCGGGTGTGCGGCGATAGCCCCGTGACAACGGACCGTTCCTCGCTGCGGACAAAGACCTGGTCTGCCGAGCTTCTGCTTACCAGCAAATTCGATTCCTCCTTCAACTTCCTGCTCGGCGCTACCTATCTCGACAACAGGCTCTCCGATTTCCACTACAACGTGAACGCCTTTGAACTGGACTATGCCGGCGCTGTTCTGGGCGCCCTCACGTCGCTGGGGCGCACGCTGACGGGTACGCCGACGCCGCCAAGCTATCTCGGCCCGACAATGTACGACAACTACACTCCCGATTTCCGGCTCAAGAGCTATGGCCTGTTCGGCGAAGCCTACTGGACGCCGAACGATCGCCTGAAAGTGACGCTGGGACTGCGCTACAATCACGACCAAAAGGAAAATCGCGCCCGCAACCAGCTTCTGAACTTCCTGGTGCCTTACGGCACGGCCGACACATTCGGTTCGCCCTATGCCGCGGGCTTCGATGCCGATCCCTCGACATCCTGTTCGCCAAGCGGCGCGGCCATAGCGGGCGCTTATGGTTCGGTCAGCGGGTGCGAAAGCTACGCCGTCAAGCGCGCGACTTTCAGCGCGATGACCGGCCGGGCGGTCTTCGATTACCGCATCACCCAGGACAACATGATCTATGCGTCCTATTCGCGGGGCTACAAGTCGGGCGGGATCAATCCACCGCTGGCGCAGGGCCTGGGTGCGTCCACGACATTCAAACCCGAATATCTCAACGCTTTCGAGATCGGGACCAAGAACCGCTTTGGGAATGGCGCCCTGTCGCTCAACGCATCCCTGTTCTATTACCAGTACAAGGGAATGCAGCTTTCCCGCACGATCAACCGCACGGCGGTCAACGACAACGTGGATGCCGATATTTACGGACTGGAAGCGGAGGCCGTTGTTCGTCCGACCCGGTCGTTGTCGATCAATCTGGGGTTCAGCTACCTGCACACGCGGGTGACGGGCGATCTGTTCATCCAGAATCCGCGTGATCCCGCCGCCGGACGCGATGATGCGGTTATCATCAAGGATATCAGCGCGGCTTATAATTGCGTCGTGACGCCCACGACGGCCGGGAACGGTGCTGGCGCCCGCCAACTGGTATCGCTCGTCAACGGTGCGGTCGGGCTTGCCGGACCGAGCGCCTTTCCAGTGGGCAGCGGGGTGAGCGCAACCGGCGCCTTCAGCCTCTGCTCCAGCCTTGCCGCGACCATCGCCAACCCCAGCGCACCGTTGCGCGCACTGCTTTCCACTCCGACCGGAGCCTTGCCGTTTTCAGTCACCAACGTGGGGTTGGCGCAGAACGTCCGCGGAAAGCAATTGCCGCTGGCTCCCAACTTCAAATGGAACGTGGGAGTACAATACGAAATCGGCCTTGGCAGCGGCCTGAGCATCGTGCCCCGTGCCGATCTGATCTATATCGGGGATAGCTACGGCAACATCTTCAATGGCCCGATAAACCGGGTCGCCGGATACAGCCAGATCAATGCGCAGGTGCAGGTCAATGGTCCCGAGGATCGCTGGTACTTGCGCGGCTGGGTCCAGAACCTTGCCAACAGCAGCGCAATCACTGGATTTGGCATCGGCGATCAGTCGCAAGGATTGGTGACCAACATCTTCACCCTTGAACCGAGGCGCTACGGCTTGACTGCGGGAGTGCGGTTCTGATGATGCGCTCCGGCCCTTCGGGGCCGGGGACGGCTGAAACATCCGGCGCGAAGTTGACCGGAGGAAGGCGGAGAGAGATGCTGGGATCAGGCAATCGCGGGGCTGGAACCTGCAATATCGCGCTATGGCTGACCGAAGCCCCGTCCCGGGTCATCCGGTTGGCTCTGGCGGCGTCTCTGGTTTCCGCCGGGCCGGTTGCAGCCGGCACGCGGATCGAGGCGGATACCATCTTCGTCAACGGCAACATCATCACCATGACGCAGCCGAATGCCCGGGTGCAGGCCCTGGCGGTGCGCGATGGCAAGATCGCGGCAGTCGGCACGAATACCGAAGTGGAAGCGACCGGGACCAGAAAGACCAGGCGCATCGACCTGAAGGGGCGTACTGTCCTGCCGGGCTTCATCGATGCGCACGGCCACATTACGGAGGTGGCAAGGTGGCTCGGGGTGGCGCATCTCTCCCCGCCGCCGGTCGGCACTGTCTCCACCATGGCTGACCTGCAGACAGCTCTGCGCAGCTACGCTCAGTCCCATCCCGATGGCTGGCTCGTGGCGGCAGGGTATGATGATGCGCAACTTGCCGAACGGCGCCATCCCACGCGGCAGGAACTTGACGCCGTTTCGGCTGATCGGCCGATCATTGCGGTGCACGCTTCCGGGCATCTTGCGGCGCTCAACACCAAGGCTTTGGAAATGGCGGGGCTGCTGCACCCCGGGAAGGTTGAGCCAGGCGGCGTGGTCCAGTTGGAGGCCGATGGCGCAACCGCGTCCGGAGTGATCGAGGAGGGCGCGCTGTTCAAGGTGATGTACACCTTGCCCCGCCCATCGCCGGAGCAGCAGGCCGCTGCCATGAAGGCGGCGCAGGACATCTATGCCCGCAACGGCCTGACCACGGCGCAGGACGGCGCCACCACGCCCGATGCATGGGCGATGCTCCAGGCGATAGCGCGCCAGGGCGGACTGTTCCTTGACGTTCATGCCCTGCCATTGGTGACCGCGCCTTTCGCCGGCATCGACCAGGTGCCGTTCAACGCGCCTTATGCGGGGCATCTCAGGGCAGCGGGGATAAAGATCGTCCTCGACGGTTCGCCCCAGGGCAGGACGGCCTGGCTAAGCCACCCCTATCATATCGTACCGCCAGGCCGTGCGGCGGATTACGCGGGGTATCGGCAGATCCCGAACGACCAGCTGAAGGCCTTGCTTCGCACCGCGGCCGCACATGACCGGCAGGTCTTTGTCCACGTCAACGGCGACACCGCGATACAACAGCTGATCGATGGCGTGCGCGCGGTCGACGGCGAGGATGGCCCGAAGCTGAAGCGTACCATCGCGATCCATTCGCAGACGGCACGCCTCGATCAGTTGCAGGCCATGAAGCAACTGGACATCGAGCCGTCGTTCTTCGCCAGCCATACCTATTACTGGGGCGACTGGCACCGCGAGGTTACCCTGGGGCCAGACCGGGCCGACCGGATTTCCCCGCAGCGCGATGCCTTCGATGTCGGTCTGCGCCCGACGATCCACAATGACGCTCCGGTGGTCATGCCCGATATGCTGCGGCTGATCTGGTCGGCCGCCACGCGCCGCACCCGTTCCAACGATATTCTCGGCCCGCAGGAGCGGGTGTCTGTCTACGAAGCGCTGCAGGAGGTTACATCGAATGCGGCCTATGAAATTCACGAAGAGAAGCTGAAAGGCACGCTCGAGCCGGGCAAGCTGGCGGACCTGGTCATACTCGACGGGGATCCGCTGACGATTTCGCCCGAAGACCTTCTTCGTTTGCATGTGCTGGCGACGGTGAAGGAAGGCGGGTTCGTCTTTGGTAGTTGACTTATCTTGGCGCTTGACCACCCAGATAGTCGCTCAGCCTATATAATGCTCAAGCCTGCCGGGGCACCAGAGTTTTGGTAGATTTCAAGAAATCGGATTTGCAAGGCATTGGGGCGATCAGGCGAAGAGCTTGCGATTGCGCCCGCCGGCGAACTTAAGGGCTTTTCTCGCGAATCAGGCTGTGCTTCCGTGGTCTGGCCGGGACGATACGGCTTGCCTGCGCCACCGGAAGAACCCGCGCCGGGCAGCGACGAGTTGTTCCGCAACCAGCTCGATAACGCGATCGACCTGAAACACTGACTGGTGAACGAATGGCAAATTCTGACGACGTTCCAATGGGTTTGGAACGACCGATTTAGAGGCGCAACCAGCAGCCTGCGGAACCTGACGAAGGCCGTGCGCTCGGGCGTCGCCTCATTCGCGGAAATCCCGCAGAAGCAGCGAAAGGAGGGTCGATCGTCGAGCACCTCGGCCAATCTCACATCAGAAAGGTCGTACCAGATTGAAAGCAATACGGCCTTGAACATCGCCAGTGGCGGCCAGGCCGGTTCGCCCTTGGTGGCTGGATAGAGAGGATCGAGAACTGCCGAGACCGGGCTCCAATCAACCAAGGAAGCCAATGCGTCGAGCGATGACGCTGCTCGCTCGCGCCCGCCAAACCCAAACTGCTCCTGATCGATTGAACGTTGCGCCATCCCCGGCTCTCCTACTCGGAAAGCCCATAGAATCAGCAATTAACGCCCCTGCCTACGCCCACCCGCGCACAGGTCTGATAAGTGGGCAGGCTATCAAAGTCTCTGACCCACTCAGCGGGAGGCAGATCAATTCCCTACCGCCTGCGACCTCCATTCGGACCAGTACAGAGCAGGCACCGGTCAGCAAATCGCTCGAGGCTTTCTTCGAGAAACCACCGCGACACAGGTAATACCTCCGTCCAATGGCCGCGAAATCATCAATCAACGAGAGCCTTGACCAGCTCGAAAAGATAGTCCCGCCCCTGAAAAAGCGCGCGCGCTTCTATGCGTTCATTTAGTCCGTGCGTACCATTGCCGTCGGGGTTGGCCCAGAGCCCCGGAACACCATAAGTGGGGATACCTACCGCGTTGAGGAAAATGGCGTCAGTGGAACCTACCGTCATGGCCGGGATCAATGGAACTCCGGGAAAATACTTCGCAGCCAGTTTCGTCGCCGGTTCCAGAATCTGCTCATCCAGCGGCGGAAACGCGCCGGCCGGCCAGATCGGCGGAACGAGCGTGACCTTCACGTCCGGATCGCCGATTGCGGCGCTCAGACGATCCCGCACTTGCTCTGCCGAATGCCCTGGAAGCAGACGGCAATTGACATTAGCCCCGGCGCGTTGCGGCAAGGCGTTGTTGGCGTGCCCGCCATCGACGAGCGTCGCCACGCAGGTCGTGCGCAGCATGGCGTGGAATATCCGGTCCTGGTCCAGAACCGACGCCGCGCGGGCATCCGCTGGATTTGCCGCCAGCGCCGCCATGGCCGAGCCTTCTTCACCCCCGCGAACGGCGCCGGCCTGCCGCAGAAACGCGCGCGTCGTGGCGTTCAGTTCCACGGGAAAATCCAAATCCCGCAACCGCACGAGCGCATCGGCAAGGCGATAGATAGCGTTGTCCCGCACGGGAATGGAACTGTGCCCACCGGGGTTCGTCACCTCAAGCCGATAGTTCTGGACCGCCTTTTCGCCGACTTGAAGCGTCTGCACCACCAGCTTGCCGCCATCGACAAGGCTCTTGCCGTCGGTGCGACCGCCACCACCCTCATTGAGCGCGAATGCGGCATCGATCAGGTCGCGTCGGTTGGCCGCCAGCCATTCCGCGCCGTTGAACGCCCAGGTCGTTTCCTCGCCACAGGTCAGCGCCAGTTTCACACCCCCATCTGGCCGATACCCTGCCCTGGCGAAGCGGACCAGTGTATCCACCCAGATCGCCGCCTGCGCTTTATCGTCGAACGATCCGCGTGCATAGAAATGGCCGCCTTCCTCGATCAACTTGAACGGATCGCGCGTCCAGTCCTCGCGCTTCGCTTCGACCACATCGATATGCGCCAGCAGAAGCACCGACTTCCGCTTCACCGAGCGCCCCGGATAGACGACCACCAGCCCGCCTTGCTCCGGGTGATCGGGAACGGCGAACGGCGTGATCGCGCTATCCGGAATACCCGCGGCCTTCAGCCGGGACGCCATACGCGCCGCCGCCAGCGTGCAACTGCCACTGCCTAGCACCGTATTGGTTTCGACCAGTTCCTTGTACAGATCGCGGAATGCGATCTGATCTGGCCTCAGCGGTTCAGCGGCATGGGCCGCGAACGGCATGGGCAGCAGAAAGGCGGCGGCGAGCGCGGCAATTGTTTTCATGTTTCTTCTCCGGCAGCGCAAGGGCGCTCGCATCATCGGCATATGAAGCTCTCCGCCTTCGCGGGATCGCCCTTGCCATTCCAACGGGCACGGGCAGGATAGCGGCAGATCGGTCTTGCCGCCCTGACGGGGCCGGCGGGCAACCCCAGCATCGCCGCGAACGGCAGTCCCTCGTGCCACTCCCCTTGTACGCTGGCAGGCACCACCCCGCCGTCGCGCCAGGCATCCAGCGCGTCCAGCATGGCGAAGCTGTCCGGCCCCGGTCCGCCCACACAATGCGAGACGCCCGGAATCATGAACAGCGCCATCGTTTGGTCCGTTCGCGCCCGCCCCATCCGCGTGACAACCCGGTCACGCCAGCCGACGGACAACAAGGGATTGATGCCAGCATCGGCCCAGCCATGATAGACGATCATCCTGCCCCCATTGCGCCGGAACGTTTCAAGATCAGGCGTGTCCGCTCCCATGTTGGCAAACCCCTGACGCAAGCGCGGAAGGTCGCGCACCAGATCGAAATCCGCCACGGTCCACTGCGGATCATGCAACAGCATTCCGCCGATCGCTCCGCGTGCAAAATAGGCGTGGCGCGCGTCGGGCCGTGTGATCCAATGCGACCAGCCATCGACGATCTCTTCTCCGCCCACCGGCATACCCGGCAGAAGTTCTTGCCCGCCGGGATCGCGCGGACCACGATAGGCCTGCGCGAAGAACGCCGCCTTCGCTGGCGTGAGACATCCGGATGACTGCCCCGGCCGGCACACCAGTTTCGCGATATCTAAATGGCAGGCTTGCGGATCGCCGATCAGGCCATCCTTCAGACCATCGGCCGCATCGCACGCGGCCAGGCCCGCCTCCCCGACCAGCTTCAGGTCGGTTGTATCGGGGCGCGCGCCGGGTGCCAGCAGCAGGCGCTGCATCCACGCACCGCCGGAGCGCAGGTCGCCAT
>APMI01035815.1_pt1 | contig 18305 bp, 16 predicted proteins | sample 667938 | NCBI WGS metagenome assembly APMI01 (sample SAMN01084076, study PRJNA167559) | wastewater metagenome | biome: Wastewater | place: Denmark: Ejby Moelle, Odense | collected 2011-11-28 | reverse complement strand
GCTGATCAAGAAAGAATCAGAATTGAGAAAGAAAAGGCTGATCAAGAAAGAATCAGAATTGAAAACGAGCGAGTTGCTCAACAGAAAGCTGATCAAGAAAGAATCAGAATTGAGAAAGAAAAGGCTGATCAAGAAAGAATCAGAATTGACTGATCAAGAAAGAATCAGAATTGAGAAAGAAAAGGCTGATCAAGAAAGAATTAGAATTCCGAATTAAAATTCATCCCCTTTTATTTAAACTCCTTTACAACCTCCCTCAACTCTGTCGCCTACACTCTCTTTAGCTTACCTTTCCTCTCTTTTTAATCACAATTCAGCCTCTATTCCTGAATTATTAAGCACTATTTCCTTATACTAAAATCTCCAATATTTAAACTACTTATCTGTTTCATCTTAACCCCAAATTAATTCTTAGTACCAGTTAGCCGTATCCTTTATCTCTACTAAACTATAAAAATTAAATTATCACTTTTAATTCTCATCTGTTTATTTTGTTCACTATCAAAATACGCATATATTCATTTATATTGCCAAAATTGGATCTCAAAAATTCAAAATTTATGCAGTGTTTGACTTAAAAACAAATTATATAAGCTATTATGTTTCAGACTTCTTTGAAGTAAAAGTTTCCCAAGACAATACCTCTTTTTCAACTTAAATCAAAATATCTTCTGGTAACAATAATCAAAATGATTTTCCAGGAATTTCTGCCTCTGAATAGTAAGTCAAAATAGCTATTGAAACATTGGCAAAGCAGACAAAATAAATAAACTTTAACTACGGATATTCGATTGTTGATGCCAAGAAAAGTGGTTACGGTCTAACTATCATCATTTCTGCAAATAAAAAATACTATGAAATAGTCTTCGAAATTGTATACAGCAAAGCAACTAAAAAATCTTAGTATAGGCCAATCAAATGGAGATAGTCATCAATAAATCCCAATAAAATCGTAAACAGTCAGTAATATGTTGATCAAGTTCTCGATAAAAGTACTCAAAACATTTTGGAGAGAGTTTTTTCTGGGTAAGCCCTAGGCAAAGTTAAAAGTATATATGAATCTTCAGTTCGTATAGCAGTTGATGGTTTATACTTCCGTATTAAAGTCGAAACTCAAATAAATTCTAAATTCCTGCTGCTAGTTTATGTTAAACCAGATTAAGACTACGCTTAAATTTTGAGTTACCAGCCAATAAACGATAGAAGTTAAGCAATTAACTCCATTAACTTGAAATAAATTGAGGAGGCTGTTGTCATTGATGATGGGTCCGACGTCAATGATTCCCTTATGAACTTTATTACTTTTGCAAGCAAGAAATTTAGTAACATTCTAGCCAAGTCGCGCATCAGCTTCGTATTTAGGTATAAAATTGTTCATCTTAATGTTATCATGTATCGAGTGATTTTCCAGACAGACTCTCGAGATTTCTATGAACTTACTGCAGTCTCTGTATCGGATTTCATTAGTGAAACTGATGTTGAGTTGCTGAAATGGGCAAAACTATTTGAAGGCTATCATTTGATCACATCGGAAGAAGCTAGTACGTATAAATCTGAAAATGATAAAGTTGTTGCTTTTGTAAACGAGTATATTAAGCAGCATCTGAAATGGTCTTTCACTCAAAAAGATATATTCATCGATAGCATGGTCACACGAGAATTGCCAAATATTGGAAGAAGCTACAAAATAATTGTCACCAGACCCATCCAGTTTGTCATAATTTTGATCCTAAACTCAAAAGGATAGATAAGCCTTAATGGATTCGATCACTTTTGTGAATGCTATAATGAACTAAAAGCAGTAAGCACAAAAACGCAGTCTTACAGCACAATTACCGAGATGATTGAAAAGCATTCAAAATTAAAATATCAACAACCTAGCACTATTTAGGTTCATTAATAGTACCAAAATGACTACGACGCCAGCTAGGATAGAAATTGTCTGACATCGCAAAACAAGGTCTGCATAAAATGTGTATATCGATTTTACAAGTACAAGGGTCAATGCTTATCAGTTCCCGACAACTGCCGCGACTACAACCGAGAAACTGGTGAGTGCTTGAAGTGCTACACTGGGTATCGTCTTAATGAAGGTAAATGCTTCGATAACGATATCGGCTGCGATAAAGTTAATGCCCAAGGAGATTGCATTAAGTGCAAGGATGGATATGCACTCATGAAAAATAAGTGTCAAAGAGTCATCACTGTTCCTGCAGGAGGCAGAGCTGTAGGAGTTTCCAATGTCTAGAAAAAATAACTTGACCCATTGTGCCGATCTTATGAGACTGGTGGAAAATGCAGTAAATGTCTAAATGGATCATATATCAGTAAGTCGAACAATTTCAAATGTGTATCAATTGACCAAAACTGCGAAAATTTCGATTAAAATCAATAGAAATGTTCAAAGTGCAAGAAAGGATTTAGCTACTCTCAAAATAGATGCTGTTAATAAAAACATTGATATTAAATAATGCATTGTTAGTTTCATACTTGCTATATAAATATTCATATCATATGCAAGCAAAGCGGAGGACATCAGGCACCAATGAGGCCATGTTTAAGATAATAATGATTGGTGATTCTGGTACAGGAAAGAGCTGTTTACTTACTCGGTACACTAAGGACGAATTTGATAGCGATTACAAAGTCACAATCGGTACTGAACTTTCTATGTAGGGGTTTAATTTGCTGGCAAAAAAGTCGACATCGATTAGAATTTTAAAGTAAAACTACAGATTTGGGACACTGCAGGACAAGAGAGTTTTAGGTCAATAGTCAAAAGTTTTTATAGGAGCGCTTCCGCAGTTTTTCTGGTCTATAACATAACTAAGTAAGCCATTTAATAATTTAGTAAACGATCTTTCGAATCTCTTAAGGACTGGATTGCTGAGGCGAGATAAAATGCACCTAAGAACACAGTTTTCGTACTGATGGGAACTCACCTAGACTTATAAAGCGAACGCGAAGTGGCGAAGACCTAGGCAGAAGCTTTCATGAAGAAAGAAGACATCGCTATGTTTTTTTAAACCTCAGCCAAAACTGCATTAAATGTTAGCAAATCTTTCGATGAAGTAGCAAAACAGCTCTTTCTGATTCAGATGTAGAAAAGAAAAATACCCATTCAGGAAGCTCAACTAAAAGCCAAATAGGAATAAGTAAAGCTCGGCAAGACTGCTTAACCCAAGAAAAAAGAGTGTTGCCCTAGTTGAAAATTACAATTATGATTAACTTTTGCTTTATAATTTATATTTTTAGCAAAGTTCATATAGAGTGTGGGTACAATAGATTTTAGTGATCAAGGTTTCACCTGTAAGACTTTTGAATTCTAGCACGGGCGCCCGGACCACCATATTTCTTAGGTTCACATCTTCTTGGATCAGCAACTAACAGAGTTCGATCGTATTGAAGTAAAGTTTCTATATTAATTATTTTATACATTTAATTTGTCTTTTTTAAGACTCGCTCACATATTTTTGATAATAGGCGACAACACCTTTGGCAATGGCTTGTCTAATCGCATAAATCTGAGCAACATAACCTGAGCCTCTGACTCTAACTCTGATATCCAAATTTTGGAATCTTTGAAGTCCAAGCAAAAGGACGGGTTCCATAACTTTAACTCTTAATGCCTGTGGCTCTAAGAGATCTACAGGAGAACCATTAACTCTGAATACTCCCTTGCCTGCTCGCACGGTAGCGACGGCGACGGCGTTTTTCTTCTTGCCGAAACATTGCACAAGCTGTCCTTTGTTTTCTGACATGGTTGGTTATTTTTAATTGAATAATTATATATTAATAATGCCTGCAAAATAGCACTTTCTAAATCTTGTTCTATTATAAATAATTAACTTATTCCTTATTACATAGAATTACTTTAAAATTAATATAATGTAAAAGTGTTGATGACAATATAACTGTGAATCATTTAATATATATTTCATTATTGATGAATTTATGAACTTTCCATGGTAAGCAACTCAATTCATGTTTAAACAAATCCGTAAAATCCATTAACTTTACCTTTAAAAACTAAACTCTAAAATTGAACAAATCAATTGATTTGATCTTTTTTAGCTTAGAAAACAAATATTTCTCTGTTTGTTTAAAGCAGCTAAATTATTAAAATCTTTTGAATGAGCGATGTTTATATTTTTGTAATAATGAACTTCAATTTATTACAATGCCACATTTAAGAAACTTAAGCGATTGTATAACAAAATTTATAGCATTTAGTTCGTAAATTCATCAAGTCCTAACCATAATAGTTTTAATTTGAAGAATTGTCAAGCAAAAATTCCGATTTTTTGCATTTTCACAAATTCGCGGTATGCAACTAGTAATAATATAAAGACAACGTAAAGTTAATGAAAATCAATAGTAAACTTAATTCCGATTTTAATAAGATGTTAATTTTGAACCAATATAAAATACATTACTGTTTTTCATTTTCACTTCGGTTTGGAAGCGAAAAGCATCACTTTAAAATAGTTCCGTTGTTGCAGAGGTAGATTGAGATGCAGTCCAGCAGAGATGAGTGCGAATTATCTAATTCATCGAAGCTAATATAATTATATTAAATGACTCAGAAAAGCTCAAGCAAGCCAATCACTGATAAAAATATATTTAAGCAAAGTTTCTACCCCATCGAGCATGAACAAATAAATCGACCTTTACTGCATTATGGAAGCATGAATTCGATGCCTATTGTCCTCAAAGAGCAGAAATAACAAAAATAGTCTAAATAAAGCAGCACACTTAAAGCTTCGCATTTAGTGAGACGTCCGCCCGAAGATGAGCTTCGAAGATTCAACTCTTAGACTTGTTTTATATTCCCTACTGTCATGTTAGACAATGACAGTCCAAAGAAAGTTAAAATTTCAACTGACCCAAAAGACTAATATAAGAGCTCTATTGGATCAAAGGGCTCAAGAGGATCTCTTGAAAATGATTATCCTAAAATTATCAATAACTTGAAGTAAACATCTTCGACATCATCAGCCGAGGTGATGTCTGTACCAAGGAAACAAGCCCCAGCTTTTTTAAAAAGTAAGTCAAAAGCAATTCTAAATAAGAATCTACCAGATGGTAGGTTTAATGGCCGAAATTTTAAGGCCATCAAAAAGCTTGGGTAAGGGAAATTTGGTAAAGTTTTTCTTGCTGTATAAACAACATCAGGGTTTATGCTAGCTATGAAGGTGATTCAAAAAAAGAAAATAATGTAGGATGGTCTTCTTGACCAATTTATTAAAGAATTAAAGATCCAAGCTTATTTAAAACATCCAAATATCATATAAGTTTATGGTTTCTTTTAGGATTAGAAGAACTTCTATACTTTAATGGAACTGGGTTGCGACGGACAACTCTATAACTTAATCTTTTAGAAGAAAAGATTAACTTAAGAAGGGACATCATTTATTAGCAAGAATTTGCTTCAAGCCGTTGATTATATGCATGGATTAAAAATATTGCATCGGGATATCAAGCCTTAAAATATTGTAAGAATAATGGTACTAAATTGAGTAATATAGGGCAACGTGAAGATATGTGACTTTGGGTGGGCTGCCAACAAGATGACTAAAGAAGAGCTGAGGAGTACTTATTGTGGAACTCCACTGTATCTGTCTCCTGAAATCATCAAAGGGCAAAAATATGATTAAAAAGTTGACTTATGGGCCATCGGAATATTGGCGTATGAGCTTTTGATCGGTAAATCTCCTTTCGATATCTACGAGCAAGAAGATCTTTATAAAATCGTAATTTTAATTTCAATTTAGATGACTGATTAAGTTCGCTTCCCGAGTGACAAAAAAACTTCAAAATAGTTTCAAGAGTTCATTAACCATATTTTGAACAAAAATCCCAAGGAGAGGTTAAGCAGTTCCTAGCTCTTGGAGCTCAAGTTCATTAAGAAATATGAAGCATTTGAGACTTGTGAAGAACTTTGCTAATGAAGCTGCTCATCTACTTGATTTTCTGTTTTCGACATTTGTGTACATATATACCTTACAATAAAATAATAATCATTCAAGGATGAAAAGTCTTAAAACTGACGATATTTTAGGAGCGAGGCCAACCATCAGACATGCTCCTCGCAATTTAATCCGTGACCAGCGGATGTCTCATCAGCAAGCAAGCTCATACCCTTACTCGTCAAATAATAGTTTTGCAATGAACCCATAGCCAGGATATCATGCACAATATCCATATAATAATTAGATTCCGAGAAACTACGCAAAACCATAAGCAAATTTCGTAAACTAAGTTAATTTATCTTAATCTGTCCATGAAATATCGCCTCTAATTGCTGGCAAATCTAGTCACCGTATCAACGATAGCATTAAAATTATTGATCGCTTTGAAGAAGAGAAAAACAACAAACAACGACAGTTAATATTGCCAAAAGAGGCACCTATTGTCAGCTACGAAAGTTATTAGAATACAGGCAGAGGTTACCCAAATACAACTTATTCCCGCACCTATAACGCAAACAAATAACTTTACAATCAGTACCAGAACAAACTGATGCACATGGGCTAGATTTCCTCATCATACAACCAGCCGATAAATGCTTAGTAAAACATGCCGGCCCCAATGCCGACAAAACAGAGAAGCATGAGTTCAGTGAACCCACCCTCTACTCGTGCTGATAACAATTCAAAATAAAAGTAACAGAAGAAGGCAGTGTAATAGAACACACCCCGTAATATGTTCCTCGGGCTAGGCTACAACATCATTACGAATAATAAATTCGCTTACGGTATGGAGAACAGGTACAAAAATAGTACATCCAAGTGGCTGGAGTGACTGCTCATTTTTATACATTAATTAATATATAGGCACATTTCATAAAATAATATATATCTCTATATATCATTTAGTTGTATTTGCTTATATTGGGCTGTCTGCTTTAAAATTCAATCTTGCAGATCGAGTTGCCCTTCCTGATTTTTTTACTGGTTCTGGTTTAACTTTTACTTATTATTGTTACTTTTTGTATTTCTTATTTCTAGGTTGCTTTTATGGTACTTTTTGTTTCTCTTATTCAGCTTTTAAGTTTATTTTTAAAAGCTACTATAGATTTTATTCATATTTATCTGGATATTCAGAATATGCACCAGTACTTTCATCTTTTTTATTGGATGATTTACCTCTTAGTTAATCATCTATTTTTAATTTACGTTTCTATATTTCCTTAGCTTTTCTATCTATATTCTATTTGTTCTTCAGATATTCTTCTTTCTGATCTTCAAAACTGCCTTTCATGCGGGCAAAAGCAGGAGAATTCACAGCCATACTTTACATTTGCTTGATATTCTGCTGATAGTACAGTCTTTTGGCACCTGTGTATTTCGTTAAATGTTCATGATATATTTGTTTTACTTGATTCTTATCTTGCTCATTCAGTTTTTCATAGCTCTCACTCAAATAAGGAAAACGATTGAATGTGTAAGGCTGGTTCCATAAATTTCCAAGCATGACTTCCAAAATGGCATGCTTTTATATTTTTTATGAGTCTGTTTATTTTTATTATTTTGTCATTTTTTACAACGGAGCAGCTGAGTTTATCGATTTTTATGATATTTTTACATTTCCTGTATTTAATTTTTGCGATTATAGATCCTGAATAAGCGTGTACTGATCAAGTGTATCAATTGTGTAAGAATGGCCAATTACTACAATATTATTATTAGTTTACTGCGCACCCCTTCCTCTCGTTTTAACCCGCCGACTTCCTTATTTTATTCTACTAATATAATTCAATCTTTTGATGATCTCTCCATTTTAGACTTGCTTTATTATTTTGAAGTGGTTCAAGTATATGAGTTCTCTTGCGTATGTTTGATATCTATCTTCTAATTTTACAGTTTTTGTTGGGAACTGCAATCTATGTTTGAAACTTTACGACTGGGCAAATTTGAGACTTATCATGAATAATTATCTGACTTAGTTAAGTTTCAAGAACTTAGATAATAAATTCCGAAAAGCATATTCATTAATGCCACAGAAATACATTGAGTTTTAATTATACAGGCCGAGTTCGATTAATCTACTGTAAGGCTAAGGGACATTCAAGTTACTTTTGAGCCTGTTTGGAAATCTATCTGGCTAATTTTCATATACATCTGACAATTTTTATCTGATAAGTTATTAAATTTTTTATTAAGACTATCCCTGATTCTCTTCAATCAGTTTAATAGCGATGGGGTCTGAGAGTAGAAAATTATCTCCATCAAATTTTAATTATTCGGTTGCAATATCTGAAGAGGGATTAATTTAGCTAAAGAGACTGTCAGGAGTGGATAAATTTTTGTATACATTTTGTTCCAAGTGACGTTTCATAAACAATCTTTTATGTCCAATCAGAGCTGACGGATCGATATTGAAAATAAGCTTTTTATTTTTCCATTAATTCTGCAGCTTGGACTGAATTTGCTCAACAGTGGGCTAGTATCTGGAAAGTGTGGCTCTTTAGAACTTTCCATTAAAGTTAGATGCATTCTTGAGTCCAATATCTTTGCTCTGCAGATACTGATCGTAGATTTAGGAGTCAGGACTCATTTGAAAACAGTAAGCGATGTTTCTGATTCCAACCACTGAAGATCTACTAATTGATTATGCATGATTTCTTATGTGTTTGAGCGAGTTTAGTTTGGTCAACATTGAATCACTATTAAAATTGATTTAGTGATAATAGTATAATAGTATAATACTGTAATATTGTGATTACTGCAGGTGCAAAATAAAATCAATATTTATTTGCGGGTTTGTCGGCATTCTTTAAGAAAGGATGCTCAAGAAGCATGTCACTGCTTATTCTTTATTTGGGGTCCTTCTTCAGCAAATTGTCAATGAAGGCTACCGCAGTCTTGGAGATGTTCTATGGGTACTCGATCGCTGTGAATTATACCTGAATTACTACATAAATACGTTGAGGATCTTCTTCATAGTTTATTTGCGACTGATGTGATAGAAGGGAGCCTTGCCTACAAGCAACTCGTAAGTGAGAACTCCCAGGCACCACAGATCTACAGTGTAATCGTACTCAACACCCTGCAGAATCTCAGGTGGAGCATAGTCAAAAGTGCCACAATACGTCTTTCTCCTATCGTCGCAGATAGTCGACCATCCGAAGTCACATAACTTGCAAACGCCCTGAATTAAATACAAATTACATGCGACATGACAACATTTTCAGGCTTGATGTCTCGATGGGCGATTTGGTTTTAGTGCAAATATTTAACAGCAGAAGCAATTTGTCTTATTTTTTGTGCCACCTAGGCTTCAGGTAATGTTTTGTTTTTCTTTAAATGAGTGAACAAAGTTCCCTCTTCCATATATTCGAGCACTAAATACACAGCGTTCTTGTCGTCGAAACATGTGAATAATGTAAGTATATTCTCATGATACAGAAAAGCCTGAAGTTTAAGCTCAAGAATGAACTGATCAATCATGTAATGAGATTTGATCATTTATTTGGGCACTTTCTTAATTGCGTATAACCACCCAGTTGGCTTATGGGTGGCTTGATACACAATTCCGAATTTGCCTTAACCCAAGCTTTTGCCCAAGATGAAGTTATTTACCTCGACGTACTGCACTGCCTATGACTTTTTACTGGTGGGACTGGAAACTGATTTAGCAGTATAAGATGATGATGAGGGTACACTAGGAATGTTTGTACTGGTTGCTGAATAATTTTTATATTTGGCTTCAATGTCGTAGTCCTTAGTTTTGTATTAGTCTTTCGTTTTGTATTAGTCCTTAGTTTTGTATTTATCCACAATTGAAGTAGGAGTCGTATAATCTGTGTATGTTTTCTTCTCGTATTTCGGACTGTATGGTGAATCGATCTCGAATGTCTTCTTCTTTTTGAATGGTTCGATCTATTCTTTTGCGATTTCTTTGGGTTCATAGGCTTTATAATTGCTATATTTGTCGTACTTCGAACTGACAATTGGAGTTTGAGATTTATAGTTAGCACCAATATTAGTTGAACTGTATGAACTTGCTAATGCAAACTCACTTTCTTCTTTCTATTTAGCCTATTGTTGTCTCTTGCTGCGTAACTCCTTTAGTCTCTATATTTCCTTACTGACTTTACTGGTGCTTTCCAGTTGATCATTAAATTTGTCATATGTCTCAGAGTATTTACGTAGTTTGTTCTCCAGGTCTGCGTTTCTATACTTACTGCCCTTTTCTAAATTAGCTTTTGGACTGTAAATTTCGTTCGTGTCGTATTTGTCATATTTGCTGGTCTCGTACTTTGAATTACCCGTCTCCTCTGTGTCATACTTTGATATCATGTCCTTGATGCGATTATTACTGCGTACATCGAATGTCATCCGCATACTACTGGACTCCTATGGTAATTTCTTTACATTCTTGTAATCTGGGTACAAGTTGTTGTTGTATTTGCCTAAGAAATCATCGGGCTTGGAGTCTACTTTATACTGTGAGCCAGTAAGTTGGTTGCTGTCCCATCTCGATTTGCTATAAGTTGAGGTAGTTCCTCGATTAGCATCCCAGCTTGAATCATAAGCTGGCTGATCGTAACCGACCTTCGAGCTGCTGAAGGAGGAAGAGGGAGGCGTGTACGAGGAGTTGGACAGGTAATCGTAGTTATTGTAGTTGCTCATTCGTATTTTCTTCTCTTCGCTTATTTAATTTATTATGATTGCTTTATCTGCTGGTTTATAATCGGCCCGTACCTGCTTTCTAAAATATTTACTTCAAGCATATTAACAGCACATCATAAAAGTAAAGAGTTAATAGTAAAATTGTTCTGTTATTTGTATGAGAAATAAATACCGAAAACTAGATAAGTAATAATATTAATCATGCAACTGCAAATTTAGTTCCACTTTTATGTCCACTCTTGCTCTTGCTCCTGCTTTTATGTCTGTCCTTGTTGGAGCCATTCCTCAGCATCATGCTTAGAATTGGATCCACTCTTCCTGATGGCTTTGGAATTGTGATCTATCCGCTATGCTTAACACTTTAGCTTATTTGAATATTATCGGTTTTGTTCAAGTACGATGCGGCTGGTGAATTATACTTGAAATCGGCTGATCGATCGAGCTATGTGTTTCTGTCGTTTCTCCATTTGGAATCAAAGCTCACATTCAAACTATTTCTATGAACTGGATCAGGTTGTAACTTCGATACCGATTAAGAGTATTTGTATGCGTATCTAAATGGTGCATCTTAAGATTTCACCCTTGTGAGTTACCTTGTGGCATTATCATCCTTAGAAATATTCTATATCTTTGATTTGCTATTTCTTACTTACTGACTTGTCCTTCTTTCTCTATTTAGCTTGCTGTCTCTACTTCTTTCACGACTTTGATCTGCAGCTTTAATTCTGAGAGCTTATATTTAAGCTGCCATAATAACAATAGAGAGATAACACTACATGAGCTTTCTTTCCATAACTGCTTAATCTCCAATAGCAAACCTAGCTTCACTCACCTATTGATTTAACTACACATTGATTTGTGAAATGCGATCAACTTAATTGTTGAGTTTACCAATCTACATATTATATTTATGTACTTTTTGTTTCATGAAACCTATTTTTTGAAATTCGACCTCATAGGAGTAATTAGTCTTGCGCAAATCTAAATTATCACTCTTCAGAACTTATATCAAGTTCTCTAGCTTACTTTGTTATTCGCGCATTTGTTAATTTCTATATAATAATTGTTTTTACTTCATTTACAACTCGTGTAACTGTTGTCTTAGATCTCTGTTTTCTGTCTGGTTCTTCAGTAGAGCCTGCTCGCTTATTTCATCTCTCTCGTTCTCATACTTACTCTTGCGGATAAGATCTGCATTATATTTCCTCTGCATCTCAATTGTCTGATTCTCTAAATGTTAAGCTAGCCCAGCCATTTCAGTGAACTACAGCTTCAATGTCTGGATTTTGTCTGTCTGACTTTTTATTGTTTTGACTGACCTGTCTATCTGAGCCTGTAAGTTAGCGTTTTCTTGCTGCACAAGAGCCAGTTTATGCTTAAGCTCCATCAACTACACGTGAGATGCTGGCTGTCTACCTCCAGGCAGAGTCTCAGCTGACTCAATCGACTGTAGCCTAAGTTGTTGAATCTCTTTATTCTTCTGTTCTATAATAACATGTAAAGTTTCGAATTATTTTTATGTAGTCTTGTCTGATCTCGCGCTTATATTGAAACTCAACTGTTTATTATTAATCTGTGCTTATCTTTCCAAATGTGATATCCTATCCTTATAGTTATCGATAGTTTAATGTAACCGCCCGATCTCCATTTGCAGAAGAACAATTTTTTATTCGTACTGCCGAATTGTGGCTGCTTTTTATTTATTATTTTTCTATAACTATTATGTGCCTGTCCTTGAGTTTCTCATTCCATTAGGCATAATATACTATTACATTTGTTTGTACTGTCCGCTATCTAGCTTAGCTATGTGTAGCTCCCGAGTCAGATTAGCAATAGTTCTCTCATTCATGAGTGTTAATGAATCACATTGTTTTCTCATTTAGTCATTTTCAATACGACTTCTCTGCAACTGTGTTTATAATACGGTTAGCTGTCTTCTTAAATTATCAAGTTATGGTTATTTTTATGCTGACCTTTGCTGGGTTGCTGTCAGTCTGCTTATTTATTATCTATGTCTAGTTTACATTATTGATCTGTCTTAGTTATACTTTTGAATTATTTATTGTTCATTGCGTCTGTAGTGTTGAATTTACTTGCATAATTTCTAATTGTTCTTTTACAACTTAGCGATATTATCCTGTAACATAGCCACACTGATTTTGTACTCCTAATTATTCTCCATAAACAGACTGGTCATGTTTTGCATTTTGCTTAAAATGTTGTTGGTGATCTCATGTACAAATTTAGTCGAATTCTTATTCTCCCTTATGATATTCTATTAAGTTTGTCTCGAGTTCAGCTGAGATCGCTATTGCTGAGCGACCAATAAAGAGTGATTGTTATTTGATAATTGTGACAATTATTATCGGATTGCGCCTGCTAATTGAGATGACATCTGTCGGATAGATTCAGCATTGTTACGTGAATTTTATGTTATTTTTTAATACAATTATTGATACCTGATAGATTATCTCTATTTATCTAGTCTTTATTTATCTTTTTATTCCTGCATGAACCTGATAATTCTCTAATCCCTGGCTAGCCCTTATTGCTGTTTATCTCTTTTTTAGCCTCTATCTCTACTTGCCCTTCTGTCCTAGATATCCTCCAATTTACTCCTGACTTATTCTGCATTCCTAGTAACTGACTATCTAATTTAATGGAGTGCCATTATGGCTTAGTTCTTGAACCCACCCATTTCCCGCATGCCTCTCTGGAAGTGCTACTATATTAACTGGGCCTGATTATTTGCTGTGTTTATCACCGTCACATTTGATTTTGATATCTGTAATATCAACTACGAATTCAACTGTAGTAATTTTTATAAATTGTGCAATATCTACTCGAAATTATGATCGTTTGTTTTTAATATTATCTACAGTTTAGATACCAAGCTGGTATATTATGTGGATTCATGTTGTAACTGAGAGCGTACACTCACTAGTTACATTTATAAATTATGAACCTTATTCAAATGCTATTGTGCTTGCTGAGTTAGTCTCTCAGTTGTAAATCTCTAGGCTTATATCCTTAGATTACTGATTTCTCTCTTATATTGTTCATCGCGGTCAGTTAATTCGTGCTCTAACTGCTTAATTCTGTTATTTTTGCCTTCCAGCATAATTTATAACTATTTGACCTGCGCACTACCAGCTCTTGCAATTTATGTAGTTTTCATGTCTATCTGTGAGCTCAATTCACCTATTTTGTTAGCATAGTCTGCTAACTTGAATCCCATTTGTGTGACCTCATCCTCTTTTGTTTAGAGTCTCTTTTGAATATTGGTTAAATCTATACTTAGGTTTTGATTAATTTATTGCATATTACGTAACTGCACATGCACTAATGACACCTCTGTGTTCAGCTTATTTGAACGGTCCTGCTCTATTTTTAGTTGGCTTTACAGAATCATGATCTTATTTTGCGACTGTTAAGCCTTTAAGAACAAACTCTCCTCAAATGACTCTAACTTGTTCTCCATTTGGCTAATTACATTTTATTGCTGCTCTATTTTCAATAGGCTGTTTTCTAGTTCATTTCGTAGTTGCATTGTGCCATTCTCGTTATTGGTCAGTTAATTTCTCAAATCGTTAATAGTCTTATCTTTCTATTAAATACTTCTCCTTAGCTGAGTAATTGCTTATTCCTTATTAGCTAACTGTCTTTTAATTTAACTGTTGGTTGTGTCTTTACCATTTATTTGTGCTTTGAAGTACTCTTCTAGTTGATCTCGCTGTTACTGGATCATAAATCGTTCCTGTTCTGTCTTCTTCGCAATTTCTCTTAAGCTGGCCACCTCTCCCTAACTGGCTCTATGAGTCTCAATAAGACTAGTATAATTTGACTGCAGCATTTTTAGCTGTGAGTCCAAAATATTATAACGAGTCTCAATTTATGTATATTTTAGTTGAATTCTGTTTTGTTGCTCTTTTGCTGCTGAGTATTCCAGTTCTAAATTTTGATACTTTATTGTTAAGTTGCTTAGATTTTACTTGTACTGTTGAGCCTAGTGCACTGCTTGAGTTGATTTTGATTGAAATTCTACTATAGACTCATGAGACTGACTTTGTAATGTGAAGATCTGTCCCTGGAGTTGCTTGTTTTCTGATCGTGAATTCATTAATTGTTGTTATAAGCTTCGACACTGCTGCTCCATTTGCTTTGATAACTGGTTAAGCTGTCCTTTTTCAAGGTCTCTAATCTTCAACTATTCTCTCAACTTCTAATTGATTCTCTTCTATTACTGTACCTACACTTTTACTGATTATAACTGACGATACTGTAGCTAAAGTTGCTTATACTTTTGTTCCATGGGCTTGTAATGTATCTCAATATGTTTCGTCATTTATTGAGTCCGCGACTCCACTATCTCAAAGTCACCTGTTATACTTTGTATTTGGAACTACGCCTGCCGACATCTTTACTCAAGTTTATAAATTTCAACTTTGTGTTCTTGTACTTGCTTCTCAAACACAATCCGTAAGTCTGTCAACGCGGAATTGGCTTGAGCTGCTTATTTTTACAATATTCTATTTCGTTATTCTAAACGTGTATTTTTATCCATAAGTTAATTTCGCTATCTATGGAAATTTTACTCTATTTTTTGACAAATTATTTTCAAATCTGTGCTTTATTTGTCCTTCGTCTGCACCCATTGCTGGTTTTATTTCAGTTGCCTTTATAAGGATTTGTTATTATCGACCAAATTATTAAGATCGATTTGCATTTTACCGCTGCCTTCTCGAAGTATTTGATTTTCTCTCTCCATATGCCGATATCTTTCAGCCAAAGAATTAAGTTCATTTTGAATTCTCCAGGCTTCTTCATTTTTCTAGTTAAGTTTGTTTTACTTATCTAGCAAGTTGACATTGAGTTGCTCTTTGGCTTGATTAAATATTTTCTATTTGTTCATGTTAGACTGTTTTAAATGCTGTAACTCTTCCACTAAATTGTTAAAATCCAGCTTAATGGTTTCAACATCGCGTTTAGCCTGTAGTGATTGCTGTCGGTATTGTTAAATCTGTATGGCTTGCTCATTGATTATTCCATCTTTTTATTTAACTCTCAGCTGAGATGCGTTGATTATTGAGACATGCTCTTGCATCTTTTGCTGAAGTTCAAATACGAGTAAGTCCTTCTTGTTTATTTAGTCGAAATACTGTGATTTTTGAACTTCACTATCTTTGCTCATCTTGAAGGTCAGTTAATTATTACTACTAATTTGTGCCTTTAGTTGTTTCTATAAAGAAGATTGTGATTGCTGCAAGAACACGAATTATTGCTGTTGCGATTATATTGTAGACTGCAAAACTTTCACCTTATTTTATAGCTATAGTCTTAGTGTTCGTAATGTTTGAGACTATTGATTTAATTTCTGATTTTCCCGATTAGACTGCTAAAGTTTGTTATGAATATCGTTCTTTTGTTGACGTTCAGTATTTATTTGTCGCTAAAGTTAAGCAATTTGCTGTCCAAACATTTAACGCAGTTTTGCTTCCTCAACACTCTTTTGAGAAATCATACTACTGTTGGTCATCTGTATCTTCTGAAGTTCACTGCTCAAATTTATGCTTTTTGCTTACCATTCTTTAATATTTCTACTACTTAGCTCATAATTTTGTTATAATTGTCTGTACTTATTGTCTCGCTATTTCAATTGCTTATTCAGTTCTGTAATCTGTTGCTCGTAATTCTTAACAGTATTTTAAAAATCGACCGTCGTTGCTTCTAATCGCTGAATTTGCAAAGTCAATTGATGGTTCTTTTGCTAAGACGCACGTAATTGGTCGTAATATTATTTATTTTTGACTTATAAATCCTTTATATGATTTTAATTATCTTTAACGATTCTGTTTAGTTCCTTGATTGCTATTTAACGCTGCTTGATATTTTAACCAAGACTAACATTTTATCTTTCTGAATTCATACTAATTTCCTGTAACTTACGTCTTAATTGGGTTGACTATTGCTAATACTTTTAACTTTGAGACTGCATTCTCTTCAATTATAACTCGACTGTCTTCAGATTACTAGCTAATTCCATATTCTGATGGTTAGCTATGTTCATCTTTTCAACCTCTGCCAAATAGTCTTTCTCCAATGATCGCAGTTTATCTTCCAAGTGCTTAATTATCATTTGCAGTTTATTTGTTTATGTTGAAACTGTGCTCAATTGAATCTGTGATGTACTATTTTTTTAATGGATCACCTTTAGTTATTCTTTAAGCCTCTTGTTTGCTGCTTATAACTATTAATATTATCTTTTTTGAGTAACAGCTTCAAGCTTGTATCTTTAAATCTGTGTGGCATGATCTTCATCTTTAATCCTTAACTATGAAGTGAGCTTGCGAATGTTAGCTTCCATTTAAATTTTTACTTTACTATACTTCTGAATTTATTGGTAAAGTTCATCCATTTTCTTCATATAATCATTGGATCTCGAACTTTGTTCTGACTTCATAGCTATACTTTTCTATAACTCCAGTTTCAAATGAGCATTTTGAGCACGCATTTATTAATTTTCTTTAGCAACTCTAGCATTCTCAGTGTTGCGATCTTTGTTTATTCGGTTGACTCTCTAAAGCTCCTGAGTAACTAAAGCCAGCTTATTCTCATAAGTCTCCAGCCTTTATTCCAGCTCATTCTTATCAGTCATGAGTTGATTGGTTTAATCCTGGTATGAGTTTTTCTCCTTTTGCAACACCAGGATGGAATCTTTTAGTCTTCTAATTTCTTCTTGTTTAGTCTTAGTAAGCTCTGAATTTTTAGAACTTTCCATATAATTACGGCTGATTTATATTGAGCTTTCTTCACCTCTCCTATTGTGTTCCAGTTCTAACCGCAGCTGCTTGTTTATTTATTGGAACTGGTTTAATTGCACTAATGATCGCTAATATTTTGACTCAAGTGCCTATTTCTCTTAATTTTCTTGCGTAAGTTGGTGTACTCGTATTTTTAGTTATTGGATCATCATCTCATACTCAAATTTACTTGCACTGGTCATTGTACCCTGCTGAGGAGCATTCACTGTCACCCGCTGTTAATTGGTAATACTTGTTGTCACCATTTATCTCACATTGTTGCTACCGGGTCTCGATCTAGCTGATTGACTGCCATTACGATTAGGGGTTGTCGGACTTTGTAATTAGTATATCTGCTGCGAAGGAATCGACGATGACTACATATAATTTGAATTACTTGCGCTGACTAAGAGGGATGCTATAAGATTGGTCCAGTTTGACCACTGCTCCCGTTATTTGCATAGTCGAATACGCCAAATCGCGCGGACAATACTCCGCTGCTGTTGTTATGCCCTTTAATATCGCATGAATATACCACTTCGCTCGAGTGTTCTCGAGATGCCTACAGAGTCCGTAAGGGAGGAGTTGCTGTACGAGTATCGGATGGAGGTTGGGCTCGGACGGTCCATTATTTATAATTTAATAAACTTTATTTATATTATTAACCAATCACTGCGCCATCAGCAGACCTATGCCACCTTTATGTCTTATTATATATTAAAAATGTCAATAAGAATTATTTTTCCTGTTTGACTATATTATTTGATATTTACTCTTACAACAGATTCAAAGCAGTCATGCGGCACAAATTAATCTGCTTTATCTTGGCCTCGTTCTTGTTAGGCGTAGTGTACACAGATTCCATCAT
>APMI01015708.1_pt1 | contig 18315 bp, 17 predicted proteins | sample 667938 | NCBI WGS metagenome assembly APMI01 (sample SAMN01084076, study PRJNA167559) | wastewater metagenome | biome: Wastewater | place: Denmark: Ejby Moelle, Odense | collected 2011-11-28 | reverse complement strand
ATCGCCTTATTTATTATTGCTACAGCATTTGTAGCAAGATTGGCTTATTTACAATTAATTACAGATAGATATGCACTTAATGCTGCCAATACTTCTATCAAAACAGAATATGTAATTCCGCAGAGAGGAATTATCTTTGATAGAAATGGTAAAATTTTGGTAGGCAACCAACCTTCTTACGAAATTTCTTTTACTCAAAACCTAATGAAACCCGATTTTGACACCATTGGGTTTTGCAACCTTCTTAGGATTACTAAAAAAGATTTCATTAATAAAGTAGCATCACTTAAAAAAGATAAATACTATTCTAGACTCACTCCTATGACTTTTATGAGTGATATGAGCAGAGAAGAAATTGCAAGAATTCAGGAGATTATTTTTAAATATCCAGCATTCAGTATAGTAGAACGTCCGCAAAGAAAATACGAAGTTTCTACTTCTGGTAATTTACTTGGCTATACCAATCAAGTAAACGAAAGCTACATCAAAAAAGATTCTACATACTATCTACCTGGCGATATCGCAGGAATTACAGGAATTGAAAGGTCATACGAAAAAGAGCTAAGAGGAGAAAAAGGAATGAAATACATTCAAAAAGATATTAGACTCAGAAATGTAGGCCCTTATAAAAATGGAACACTAGACAGAGAAGTGGTTTCTGGAAAAGATCTTACCCTGACCATAGATTATGATTTGCAAAGAATTGCTGAAGAAATGCTAGTCAATAAACACGGTGCTATTGTAGCAATCGATCCCAATAATGGTGAAATTTTAGCGCTAGCAACTGGGCCAGATATTGACCCCAATTTATTTACAGGAGTTGATAAAAAGAAAAATATTTATCGATTATCAAAAGATACTCTTTATGACAACAAACCAACTTTTGATAGGGCATTACAGGCAGCATATCCTCCCGGTTCTACTTTTAAATTATTAACTGCTCTTGCAGCAATGCAAATGGGGGTAATGGACGAAAAAACCGTTTTCCCTTGTGGTGGTGGTTTTTTCTATAAGGGAAAAAGAATTAAAGGGCACGGAGGAGCAGATCCTCTAATTCCTTCGATTCAGGTTTCTAGTAATTGCTTTTTTACCTATGCATTTATTAAAATTATTAAAAAATATCCTGGTAATCCTTCTAAGGGTGTTGATGAATGGAAAGAAATCATGAACAGTTTCGGAGTGGGAGAATTTTTAAATAATGATTTAGCGGTTGGTGCAAAGGGAAGAGTACCTTCTGGTGATTTTTATGAGAGAAGATTTAAAGCAATTATGAAAGCTAGTGGTTCTAAAAAGACTAATTTTACAGATTGGGACGAGATGTCAACTGGTGCTATCTATAACGGGATGGGACAAGGCGATGTACTGGTTACACCTCTTCAATTAGCCAATTACACCGCAGCGATTGCTAATAAAGGTTGGTACTACACCCCACATATCGTAAAATCTATAGACGGAAAACCTAATCCTGACCCGAGATTCAAAAACAAACATCTTACCAAAGTTCAAAATCAAAAATATTATAATTTGGTAATGCAAGGTATGGAAGCGGTGATGCTAAGAGGAACAGGTGCAAGTTTGAGATCTAGTGATTTCACGCAATTAGCCAAAACAGGTACAGCACAAGTTCCGCAAGGAAAAGATAATTCTATTTTCACTTTGATTGCTCCAGCAGATAAACCAAAAATTGTAGTAGCCGCAGTGATGGAACACGCTGGTTTTGGCGCTACTTGGGCTGGACCTGCCTGTACTGTAATTGCAGAAAAATACATTACTGGAACTCTGAAAAGAGAACACCTTTATAAAAAAATGATTAATGCAAGTTTTATGGGTGAATATAAGAGACAGTGGTACAAAGAACACGGAAAACCAAAAGAAGACTTAGATTCGATAAAACTCAAAAAATTGCAAGACAGTCTGAAACTGATTAATGAAAAAAATAGTGCTAAAAATAAACAACCAAAAAAATTAACGTAAAATGAAATGGGCAGAAGGATTAGATAAACTTGGCATTTTTTTATATCTCGCCATTTCTGTTTTTGCTGTTGTCAACATTTATAGTGTTGATAGTGGGTTAGGAGAAAAGCAATTGATTTTCTTCATTATATCTTTATTTGTAGGTATTATTATATTTATGATGAGAAGTAAGTTTTTCGAAAACTTTGCGGTTGTTTTCTTTATCCTCGGTGTTGTTTCATTACTTGGTTTGCACGTATTAGGCTCCGAAATAAAAGGTCAAAAAAATTGGTACAAAATAGGCGGTTTTACCATACAACCTGTAGAATTTGCAAAAATAGGCATTTCTCTAATGTTAGCCAGTTATGTTTCTGGTCCAGATTTTAACTTAAACAATAGAAAATCTTTTTTAACCACATTAGCTATTATTGGCGTTCCTGCGATTGCTGTTCTTAGTATTCCGGATGTAGGTTCTTTGCTCGTGTTTACTACATTTATAATCGCGTTATACCGTGAAGGATTAAGCGGTTGGTTATTTGGAATTGGATTTACTCTGGCTGCTGTTTTTCTTCTTTCTATAGCTTTTAATCCATTATATATAATTTTAGGATTATTATTTATTCTGGTTTTATTTTTATTATTTAATTTTAATAGAATAATCTGGACTATACCTACTATCGCCTCATTTGTAGGAGGTTTTCTTCTTTTATCTGGCATAAGCTATGGTACACCAAAAATTCTAGAAAAACTTCCAAAACACCAAAGAGAAAGAATAGAAGTTCTTTATAAAGGAGAAAAAGCCTTTAGAGATACTTCTGGTTATAACCTGCTATATTCTAAAACAGCTATTGGTTCTGGAGGATTCTGGGGAAAAGGCTATAAACAAGGTTCTGTAACTCAAGGAAAATTTGTTCCTGAGCAAGAAACAGATTATATTTTTTGTACGGTTGGTGAAGAATGGGGTTTTCTAGGAAGTACGCTCTTGGTTATATTCTATGCAATTTACATTGGTAGAATTTATTACTTGGCAGAAAATCAAAAAACTAGATTTAATAGGGTTTTCGGTTATTGTTTTGCAGGCGTTTTACTCATGCACTTTGCCATCAACCTAGGAATGGTAATGGGGCTCTTCCCGACAGTAGGTATTCCTTTGCCTTATTTCAGCTATGGAGGCAGTTCTTTTTTAGCTTTTTCTATAATGACGGCTATATTCTTTAAACTCAATTATACAGACAAGAATTCACTGGTATAAATAAAAAATCCTCCAAAAAATTATTTGGAGGATTTCTATTAAATCAATTATTTATTACTGTTGTGGTTGTTTTATAATTCTTTTAGCAAATCTGAATTTTCTTCCCCAATAAGAATCATTAAGAGAAGAAATCATTACGCCTCTAGAAGTAGCAGCGTGTATAAATTTAATCTCACCTTCAGGGCTTACTTCTTGTACAATTCCTACGTGAGAAATTCTACCACCTTTAGAGAAAAATACCAAATCTCCTTTTTGAAGTTCCTGTATTTCTACTTTTTCGCCTAGTTCGGCTTGTTCTGCGGCTACTCTAGGAAGTTCTATACCTGTTGATTGCCCAAATACATTTAGAACAAAAGCAGAGCAATCTATTCCGCTTCTTGTAGTTCCTCCAAATCTATAAGGTGTACCAAGGTAAGAGCTAGCTTCACCCAAAATATCATCTATTGTTTTATCTAATGAAATAGCACTTGTAATAGCTGCTGCAAGTTCAGATTTTTGCGCATTGGCAAAATTTACATTGTAACTATTATAAGTGCTTTTATTAGCTGCAGTAAGATTATTTGTGTTGATATGCTCTAGATTGGCATCAGTTTTGTACTTAGTAGGTGTAGAAACCACATAGTTGGTAACACATGATTGCAAAGAGAAAACCGATATCATCGCAATCGTGAAAAACAAAACTCTTTTCTTCATATTATTACTTGTTATTTCTTTTCTTAGACAAGACAAATGTATAATATCTGATTTTTTTTGGCATTGACATTTATCAGTCTTAAAAAAGATTTAACTTTTTTTAACATTTATGCATAATATGTTAAAAGAAAACAACCGCAAGTGCTCTATTTGCGGTTGAGTTCATTTTTATTTTTTTAAGAAATTTTAACAAAAATAGAGTTCATCTACAAATTATATAAAACAAATCTATAATCTTGTAAATTTTAAGATAAGCATGGTCTTAAATTAAAGCAGTAATTACTTCAAACATTTCATTTTCAACACCTTTTCAAAGCAAATGCTATTCTCTACTTCCACATACTGACCGTAGTTTGGGATGATAATATACTCTTGTTTTTGATATAATTTCACAGCAGATTCTTGTCTTTTACCTGTTTCTAAAACACATTTAGAAAAACCTTCTTCTAATGCCCAATTTTCTAATTCTATTAGAATCATTTTTGCAAAATTATGCCCTCTAAACTCTGGTTTGGTGTACATTCTTTTTATTTCAACGGTTTCATTTTCAAAAAATTTAAAAGCTCCACAAGATACTGGTGAACCATCAACATACAATATTATACAATGATTAATCTGGTCTATCTTGTTATACTGAGCATAAAAAGAATGTTCCTCGCCATCCATTTTGGCAAGATAGGAGTCTAAAGCTACAACCAAATTTTTAAAATCAATATTTTCTGAATTGGTTCTTATTATATTTAGGTTTTCCATAGTTTATTTAAAAAAAATCCCTCTCGTGTGAGAGGGATTGTAAGATATTATCTGGTAAATAACATTTCTCTGTACTTAGTTAATGGCCAAAGCTCATCATCTACCATCATTTCTAATGAGTCTGACGCTTCTCTGATTCCATCAAACAAAGTTTTCACATTGAAACAATATGCTTCTGCTTGTTTTTGGCTATCAGAAGTTCCTTTTGCTTTTTCTTTAGCAGTAAGTAATTCATCTACCCCAACTTTAATCTTAGAAACGTTTTCAGAAATTTGTGTAATTAAACTTAGTTGTTCTTTTGCAACAGATTTGAATTCTTTCTCACTGAAGATATCCTTTAAGCCTTTTACGTTTTCTATCAATCTATTTTGATAGTTTAATGATGCTGGAATAATGTGGTTTCTAGCAATATCAGCAATTACTCTAGCTTCAATATCAATTGTTGTAGAATATTTTTCTAATTTGATTTCGTTTCTGGCTTCCACTTCTCTGTGAGAATAAATACCTAATTCTTCATATAACTCTACGAATTTTTTGTCCATCTCTCTTTTTAAAGCTTCAGGAGTGGTTTTTAGGTTATTAAGTCCTCTTTTCTTTGCTTCTTTTGCCCAATCATCAGAATATCCATCACCTTCAAACATAATGTTTTTAGATTGTTTGATGTATTCTCTTAGTACATTAAAGATAGCTTCGTCTTTCTTAAGACCTTTTTCAATAAGAGCATCTACTTCTACTTTGAAATCTCTTAATTGCTTAGCCATAATAGCATTCATTACAGTCATAGGCTCTGCGCAGTTTGCAGAAGAACCTACCGCTCTGATTTCGAATTTATTCCCTGTAAATGCAAACGGAGAAGTTCTGTTTCTATCGGTATTGTCTAATAAAATTTCAGGAATTTTACCTACAACATTTAGTTTAAGTTCAGTTTTCTCTTCTGGAGAAAGTTTACCATCAGTTACTTTTTCTAGCTCGTTAAGAACTTTGTACAACTGAGAACCAATAAATACTGAAATGATTGCAGGTGGCGCTTCATTAGCTCCTAATCTGTGGTCATTATTGGCAGAGGCAATACTAGCTCTTAAAAGGTCTGCATATTCATAAACTGCTTTAATTGTATTGATAAAGAAAGTTAAGAATTGTAGATTTTTCTTAGGATTTTTACCTGGGCTTAATAAATTTTCTCCAGTATTAGTTGCTAAAGACCAGTTGTTATGTTTACCACTACCGTTAATTCCGGCAAATGGTTTTTCGTGCAATAATACTTTGAAGTGATGCTTATTAGCTACTCTTCCCATTACATCCATTAATAATGAATTATGGTCAATCGCTACGTTTACTTCTTCGAACATTGGAGCCAGCTCAAACTGATTAGGAGCTACCTCATTATGACGAGTGGTTACAGGAATACCTAGTTTCATACACTCTATCTCTAATTCCTTCATAAAATTCATTGTTCTTGTAGGAATAGATCCGAAATAATGATCATCTAGTTGTTGTCCTTTTGCAGGAGCATGCCCTAATAAAGTTTTACCTGTTAATACCAAATCTGGTCTTGATTGATGCAATGCAGAATCAACTAGGAAATATTCTTGCTCCCAACCCAAAGTAGGAGTTACTTTTTCTACATTTTTATCAAAATAATGCATTACATCTGTAGCAGCTTCGTCCACAGCGTTTAATGCTCTTAATAATGGCGCTTTGTAATCTAGTGTTTCACCAGTATAAGAAATAAAGATAGAAGGAATACAAAGTGTAGTTCCCATAATAAAAGCAGGAGAAGTAGGATCCCAAGCAGTATAACCTCTCGCTTCGAAAGTATTTCTAATTCCACCATTAGGGAAAGAAGATGCATCTGGTTCTTGCTGAATAAGCATTCCTCCGCTAAATCTTTCTATAGCTCTACCTCCTTCTATTGGGGTAAAAAATGAATCATGTTTTTCTGCAGTAGCACCTGTTAATGGCTGAAACCAGTGCGTATAGTGAGTAACACCTTTAGACATTGCCCAATCTTTCATAGCTACAGCTACTTGGTCTGCAATGTGTCTTTGAATTTTTGTGCCTTTTTTAATAGCATCCATAATAGAAGAGAACGCTTCTTTGGTAAGATATTCTCTCATTGTCTGCTCAGAAAATACATTCTGACAGAATAATTCTGATAATTTAGCAGGAATCTCTACATTATTCTCTTTCCTGAAGTTTTTGAACGGTAGCGTTTCTAACGCTTTGAATCTCAATGTTGACATCGGCAATAATATTTTTCACAAAATTAATAATTTTTTAAATACAAATTAAGATTACCCCAATTTTTTTAGGGGTATATTTGCAAAATGAACTAAATTTAACATTATTACCAGATTTTAAAAAAGGGATGCTTGTGAAAATTTTTAACAAAAAATAGGTGGCACTAATCCAACATAAACATAAAAAGTTAATATTTTACACACAATCCTTTATATTTTGAAATATTTTTTGCATCTTTGCAGACTTTTATCTTAACAACAACAATATGGCAAATTCTAGAGCAAGAGAAACAACAGAAGCTATTGAAAGACTGTACGTCTCTATGAGACACTTATTTTACAGAGGATTTTTTAAGCCTTCAGGAGTATCAGGTGAGAGCTTAAGAAGCCTTTTGAAAATTATAAACCCCGAAATCTATGGAACGATGAACGTTCCTAACAAAATAGAATTAGATGGTTTATTATATGTACTAGACAGATTACCAGAAGGCATAGAAGAGTGTGCGTATGTACATCTTACTTCTGACGAAGGCTTTGACAAAGGAAGCTTTGAGCCTATAGTCCCTAAAAAACGTAGAAGAAACTGCTATAGAATAGATGAACATCAGATGAATATAGAAGTTCTTCTAGGTCGTTCTGAAATCTATGACATTCTTACTCACCTCACTTTCTTATATATAGAAGCAGACAAAATTAGAGATTTGGCTTTCTTACAAGATGAAACTGGCGAACCAAAACGCTCTTGGAAAATCATAGAAGAAGTAGCAAAAAGTGAGAAAAAATTCAGCAGAAAAGAAAAAGAAGTGGCACTAATTCACCTTTCTTCTCTTTTGGGCAGAACATTTGATGAGACACTTACCGCTTACAATAATTTCGGTGATGACAAGAATCCTGATAGATTATTCAAAATTATTTATCATTTAGGAAAAGCCAGCAGTGATGATTATAAACAAATCAGAGAAAGAGAAGTTCATTTCAGCGCTATCTTAAAAGAAAGAGTTGGCCACCATTATTTCGGGGAAAAATGGGCCACCAATGTTAAGAAAGTTTTGGGCAACAATGATTTATTAAACAGACCTATACACATAATTTCTGCCAATATGCACAGTGTGAAAAATATGATTTTCGCCAATGCTGCCTTGAAACAGAAAGCCAAAAAAGAAGTAGATTATTCATTATACGAAGAAATTTCTAGTAATAAAGAACTGAGAGACAAAGTCTTGGATTACGCAGTTGATAAAGGAATGATTTATATAGATGATAACAGCGGAAGTAATATAGATGTACAATTAATTGATTTATCTAAAACCGACCTTAACAACTCTCCTTTTTCTGGAATTTCTTATAAAGGGAATGATGTAATAATGGTATTCGATTATGCTTTCGGAGAACAGGCTTTCGAAATTATGGATGAGTTGCTAAGACCTTTTGAATACGGAGGTAACACCTATACCATGAATGTAAAATCTGTTTCTATTATGGGTAAAGCAGGTATTTTAACTGGCGAAAAAGGAGATATTATGATTCCTACCTCTCACATTTTTGAAGGTACTGCAGATAATTATCCGTTTAAAAACGCTTTGAAGTTAGAAGATTTCCAAGATGATGAATTAAGAGCTTTCGAAGGAAGTATGCTTACTGTTTTAGGAACGTCTCTTCAGAATAAAGACATTCTTTCTTATTTTATGAATAGCTCTTGGAAAACGGTAGGTCTAGAAATGGAAGGCGCACATTACCAAAAAGCCATCCAAATTGCATCTATGATTAGAAAACACATAGAAGGCGAACTTTTTGTATGCTACGCTTACTATGCATCTGATAATCCGCTAGAAACAGGAAGCACGCTTTCTTCTGGTGGTTTAGGATTAACTGGGGTAAAACCAACCTATCTTATCACTCTCAGAATTTTAGAGAAAATTTTCAATTCTTCTAAAGTGGCAAAGACTAAGAAATAATTTTTAAAATTTATATATAGTCCTCTCAAATTTATTTTTGGGAGGATTTTTATTTTACATAATATTATAAAAACGTAAAAAACTCTATCTTTGAAAAAAAATCACCTATGACTCAAAAATTTTTAGCAATTTTTCTTTTAGCATTCGGATTATTTTCTGCGCAACAAGATGCGTATTACCAGCAGTACGCCAAATACAAAATGAATATAGATGTAGATGCTGCCAATTTCTCCTATAACGGAAAACAAGAAATACAATACACCAATAATTCTCCGGATGAACTTTCTGTAGTTTATTTTCACCTGTATTGGAACGCTTTTAAACCAGGTTCTATGATGGATCAACGGGTACAAAACCAAGGAAAAAATGCAGACGGAAGATTGGTAGAAAACGGAGTTTCTAGACTTTCTACCATTCCTAAAAATGAAGAAGGAAGCCAAAAAATTAATTGGATTAAACAAAACGGTAAAGAACTAAAATTTGAGGTACAAGAAACCATTATGAAAGTTTACCTCAACGAAAAAATAAAACCCAATTCTACCACCACATTTACAATGGATTGGGATTCTGTAGTTCCAAAACAAATCCGCAGAAGCGGAAGAAACAACCGCGAAGGAATTGATATGACCATGACGCAGTGGTATCCTAAAATTGCAGAATATGATTATGATGGTTGGGCAACTTTTGATTATGTAGGCAGAGAATTCCATGCTCCTTTTGCAGATTTTGATGTAACCATTAAAATTGATAAAGACTATATAATAGGCGCTGGTGGAATTTTAGAAAACCCTTCAGAAGTAAAAGGTTACACCGAAAATCCTGATATTAAAACAGACAAAGATAATAAAGCGACCTGGAAATTTACTGCCAAAAACATGTTAGATTTTGCTTGGGCTGCAGATAAAGATTATAGTGTAGAAAGCTTTGTGGTGCCAGATGGTCCGAAAGTTTTCTTTGTGTATCAAAAATCCGAAAAAACTAAATATTGGGAAGAGGCAAAACCATATATTACCAAATATTATCAAATCATGAACAATACATTTGGCAGATATGTTTACCCAACTTACAGCTTTGTACAAGGTGGTGATGGCGGTATGGAATACGGAATGTGTACGATGATTTTAGGAGAATCAAAAAGTTTAGAAGGTTTATTAGGATTAATGATTCACGAAGGAAGCCACTCTTGGTTTCAACAGATGCTAGCTACTAATGAAAGTACCAAACCTTGGCTAGACGAAGGCTTCACCAGCTATGCCGAAAGTTATGTAATGTATCAACTTTTCCCAAAACCTAATGAAGCCAATCCTTTTATTAACAGCCTAAAAGGTTACGCTTATTTTGCAAAGTCTGGCAGAGAAGAACCTGCTTCTTGGCTATCTGACCACCACGATAATGGCTCGGCCTATTCTGTAGCTTCTTATACCAAAGGTGAATTATTTTTGGTAGAATTAGGCTACATTATAGGAGAAGAAACACTATCAAAAGTCATGAAAAAATACTATCAAGATTGGCATTTGAAACATCCTTCGGATAGAGATTTTATGCATATTGCACAGCAAATTTCTGGGATGGATCTCAAGTGGTTTTATCACTATTGGATAAACACTACCAAAACCATAGACTACGCCATAAAAGATGTAAAATATGGTGATACTTATACTACAATTACTCTAGTAAATAATAGTGATGTGCCTATGCCTATTGATTTTAATGTTTTAACTAAAGACAAAAAAACCATCAATTATCACATCCCATTAAATATGATGAGAAGTCCTAAAAAAACTGATTTTTTTGGAACTTTTCAGACCTTAGACTATTGGAACTGGACGGCAAAAGAATACACTTTTTCCATTCCTTATAAAAAAGATGAACTTAAATTGCTAGGTATAGATTTCAGTCAGAGATTGGCAGATGTAAATCCTGAAAATAATACTCTAGAAGTTAAATAGATTGGTGTGAAATTCCTAAATTTGGCTTCTAATTTTTTAAAATGACAAGTATTGTTATCAATGTAGGTAATACCAATGTGAGATTTGGTCTTTTCGAAGATGACCAATGCACCACTTCTTGGATTATCAATACAAAACCATACAGAACGAGAGATGAATTTTTTGTTCAGTTCAAAATTTTATATCAAACTTATAATGTAGATGTCACCAAGGTTGATAAAATAATAATTGGTTCGGTTGTTCCACAGTTAACGCACGATATTAGTAGCGCTCTTTATAAAATCCACGGATTAGAAGCTGTAATTGTTGACAGAAAGACGCATTCACCTGTTCACCATCAATCAAATCAAATGGGCACAGACATCTATGCCAACTTGGTAGCTGCACACTTTCTTTATCCCGATAAAAAGAAAATTATTCTAGATTTCGGTACGGCACTTACGGCAAGTTGTATTGATAAGGATGGCGAAGTTCTAGGAGTAATCATCGCACCAGGAATTATTACATCTCTCAACTCCTTAGTGAAACAAACTGCTCAATTACCTGAAATAGAGCTCACTAAACCAAAATCTGTATTAGGTCACGATACCGTTTCTTGTATGACTTCTGGTATGGTTTACGGATTTCTAGGAATGGTGGAAGGTTTTATTGACAGAATAAACGAAGAAGTAAAAGAAAATTGTTTTGTTATTGCAACGGGCGGCGTTTCGCACGTTTACCAACCATTAACCAATAAAATTGATGTAGCAGACAAACTGCATACTTTAAAAGGGCTTTACTTCTTAGGAAAAGACAAATAACAAAGGTGGCCTTTTGTGGTCACCTTTTTTCTTTAAAAAATGCTTTTACTAAAACCGAACATTCATTTTCTAGAATGCCCGTTATGATTTCTGTTTTGGGATGTAATTGTAATTTTTTATTGATAAAACCTCGCTTTTCGTCTCTAGCACCAATCACTACTTTAGAAATTTGAGACCAAGCTAAAGCCCCTGCACACATTACACATGGTTCTAAAGTCACATACATGGTACAATCTTTAAGGTATTTACCGCCAATAAAATTAGCCGCCGAAGTAATCGCTTGCATTTCGGCGTGTGCTGTTACATCATTTAATTGCTCTGTTAGGTTATGTCCTCTAGCAATTACCCTTTCATTCATAACAATCACACAACCAATCGGAACTTCTTGTAAATCTTTGGCTGCTTCTGCTTCTAGAAGTGCCATTTTCATAAAATATTCGTGAGAAAACATTTATTCTAATTTTAAAGAGACAGGGAGAACAAATTTTGATTTAACATTTCTTCCATACTGACTTGCTGACGTCCAAGTTCCTTCTGTCATCAAAAAAGCCAAAAGAGCTATTCTATTAAAGTTAGAATCAGTTCCTTCTACTTTTTCTATGAATAAAGTATGATTATTTTGGACAAAAAAATGAATTTTGGTACTCGCAGAGTCAAATTCTGAACTACCAGCGTCCATGTTTTTAAATATAAAATCATGAACCTCCTTGTATAGTTTTTCAAAACCGTGAGAATAACTCGCCTTGATTTCGGCTTTACTGCTGTCTATCGGAAAATTGCTAGGCTCTGCAAATCTTTGATTCTTAACAAAATCTTCTACTGCCTGCTTATATTCTTTTTCTCTTTTAAAACGAGCCTCTCTTATTTTATTTTGAGCAGCAATTATTTTTTCTTGATTATTCTCGTTTAAAGCAAGTAAATATTCTTCCTTGCTTATTTTAGTAATGCTATCATATTTAGTTTTGATAATCTTCAAGCTTTGCAGCTGTTGTGCACTTACATTTAAAACAAAAAGAAAAAAAACTAAAATTCTAAACATAATCTTATTCTAATCTCATTCGGATAGGCATTTTAAAAACGTACCTTACCGCGTTACCATTTACCGTTCCCGGTTTTTGAAATTTATCTGGTAACAAATATAATGCAATTTCTGCTTGTTTATTAAAAGAAGGTGTTTCGCCTTCGGCAGTAATTTCAGAAATACTTCCGTCTTTTTCTACAACAAATTTAAGAGTGGTGTTTAGTTCTTTATCATCGCAACAAATCCCATCCGCGTAAAATAGCTGAGCAACTTTTTCTCTTAAAGAATTAATCCCATTAGGAAATTCAGGCTTTTCAACTTCTTGATTGTCAATTTTTACATCAGAATTATGAACTACTTTTTTCAAGTCTTCTGTATTTTTTACACGAATTAAAGCACCTAGATAAGCTACATTTTTTACACTATCTATTTTTTGTACAAAATCTTTGTAGTCTGCTTTTATTTTATCTTTCACTAACGGATTAGTCTCTGCTAAGTACTTTTTTTGAAATTCAGCTTTGAGAAGTGATTTTTGAGAATCAAAATAATCCTTAATTTCCTTAAATTCAGGATTTTGCTGTGCAAAAATAAAGTTGCTTAACGCCAATAGCGTTGCAATAAAAATAGCTTTCATTCGTATCATTTGTGTTTTGCAAATATAGTAATTATTTGAATACAAAAATTGTGCTAAACCAATGAAAAACAGTTTTTTTAAGAAAAATAACTGTAAAATAATCTAGAAAAAGATACAAACAAAAAAATCTCACATTTCTGTGAGATTTTTTTAAGTGGGTCCTGAGGGATTCGAACCCCCGACCCTCTGGGTGTAAACCAGATGCTCTGAACCAACTGAGCTAAGAACCCGAATTTTTTGAAAAGGTTTCGTTCCTTTTTTGTGGGTCCTGAGGGATTCGAACCCCCGACCCTCTGGGTGTAAACCAGATGCTCTGAACCAACTGAGCTAAGAACCCTCTTTCACGATTTCTCGTTTTGAGTGGTGCAAATATACAACTTATTGCTGTATTGACAAATTTTTTTCTAAAAATTCTCCTACTACAAAATTGCTTCCGCCCACAAAAATCATTTCTTTCTCTTTACACGCCATTTTAGCAGCTTGATAACCAGCTTCTACACTTTCGTAAATTTGATATTCTATGTTTGAAAGAATTAATAAATTTTCATACTCTTTCGGACTTCTACCTCTATTAATAGAAGGTTTTACGAAGTAATATTTTGCATTTTTCGGAAGGATTTTTAGAACCTCATCTATTTTTTTATCATTTACAAAACCTAAAACAATGTGCTTGAATTTATCAATATCACTAAGTTGAGAAAAAACCATTTCGAGACCTGCTTGATTATGAGCGGTATCACAAATAATTAATGGATTTTCTGAAAACTGAAACCATCGCCCAATAAATTTGGTGTTATGATGAACATTCATCAAACCTTTTTCAACAGAATTATCAGAAATTGCTATGTTTTGTCTCCTTAATTCATCTACCAAGGCGAGAACTACTCTTATATTTTTCTTTTGATAATGTCCCTTCAAGTCTGTTTCTAGAGGCGTATAAATCTCTGTTGCATCTATAAATTTAGATTGATTTTCTTCCGCTTTTTTCTTAATAATATTTTTAACCAAATCTCTATCATCACCAGAAATAATCGGAATGTTATATTTTACAATTCCCGCTTTTTCTTTGGCTATCTCTTCTAATGTTTCTCCCAAAATGTTTTGGTGGTCTAAATCTACATTGGTAATGGCAGCAACCAAAGGCTTGATAATATTGGTAGAATCTAATCTCCCTCCTAAACCTACTTCAATAATAGCAAAATCCACCTTTTTTTGATAAAAATATTCGAATGCCATAATGGTGGTAAATTCAAAAAAAGAAGGCTTTATTTCTTCTGGAAGATTTTTAAGCTTTTGAATAAAATCAAAGACAAATTCTTTTTCACAATTTCTACCATTTACTTTAATTCTTTCTGTAAAATCTATGAGATGCGGAGAATTATACAAACCAACATTGTAACCTTGCTCTTGTAAAACCGAAGCCAACATATTACTGGTAGAGCCTTTACCATTAGTTCCGCCAATATGTATGGAATTTAATTTTTCTTGTGGATTTCCGAAAACATTGCAAAGTTTTGTAATGTTTTCTAGTCCTGGTTTATAGGCTTTTTGACCATCAATTTGGTAATTAGGCATTTGTACAAAAAGCCAATCTAGCGACGCTTGATAGGCTTCTTCGGAAAAGGGAATTTTATAATTTTTTGACACAAAAGTTTTTATTCAAAGATAAGAAAACCTATTTTCATTATAAAAATTTAAAACTAAATTGTCATTCTTTTTTATTAAATTTGAAAAACTTCAAATAACAAATTTTATGGAAATACAACAAAAAGATAACGGCAAAAAAGGCATTTTTTTCATAGAAGAAAACGGTGAAATAATAGCCGAAATGACCTACGTTTGGTCTGGTGAAGACAAGATTATTATAGACCACACCGAAGTTTCAGAAAAACTGGGCGGGAAAGGAATCGGAAAACAGTTGGTGCATAAAGCCGTAGAAATGGCAAGAGAAAAACACATTAAAATACTTCCTCTTTGCCCTTTTGCTAAAAGGGTTTTTGAGAAAACGAATGACTACAAAGACGTACTTTTTTAACTTTAAAAATCAAAAAAATGAACGAAAACAGCAATATTAAAGAATATTCTAACGGTGAAGTAACCGTACTTTGGGAGGCATCTAAATGCACTCATTCTGCTAATTGTGTAAAAAATCTATCAGAAGTTTTTAAGCCAAAAGAAAAACCTTGGGTACAGATGGAAAATTCTACTTCAGAAAAAATAGTTTCTACTGTAGCTAAATGTCCTTCTGGAGCTTTGTCTATTAAAAAGTAATTTTATAAGTTCCTGTAGAACTCGTAGTTGCTTTTTCTGCTTTTACATATTTTTTAACCCAAATTACGGCGGCGGTTACTACACAAGGGTCAGAAATACCGCTTCCACGGCGAGCAGAAATTACATTTCCTGATTTATCTACAGTGTAAGCAATATTTATCGTTCCGGAAGCGTCGCAATTATGTGGTGGCTGTTCGCCGCCACGCCCCATAGTTCCTGGAATAAAGGAAATTAATTTTCTGTCAACTCCAATTTTACTGTCACCATTACCGTTTCCGCCCAAAGGATCGCCAGCGTTTCCTATTGTTCCATTATTTCCTTGTGAGCCTGTTTTTGTACCTCTTCCTTTTATTAAATTTCCAATGGCAGCAGTTCCTTGTCCGTCTCCTTGTGCTTTTTTATCAGAAGTATTAGCTGCAGTTGAAGTCTTGGATGTGGCAGATTTACTGGTTGATTTTTCTATATTTTTGGTGGTTTTTTCAGTAGTTTTTTCTTTTTTATCAGATTTAGCAATAGTTGCTTTTTCTGATTTCCCAGTAACTAATTTTTCTGCTGGTTTTTCTACGGTTTTTGGTGTTTCCACCGCTTTTTCAGAAGTTGGTTCTGGTGTTTTTAATTCTTCGGGAATGTAGATTTCAGACGAAGCTAAACTACCTTCTTGATTGGCTGGTTCTTCTGCTCCATTTCCGTTTCGGTTGTCTCCGAAATTAATGAGCATCGTGGTTACTTTCTCTTCTTTTGGAATTTCTCTTACAAACTGATAATAAAAAATGAGAAGAAACAATAATGCCGTAATAAGCGCTGTAATTGTAGCGCTTTTCAACTGGTCTTTTCTTTCGTTTCGTTGATGTTGAGTAATAGTTTCCAATATATACTTTGGCTAAAGCCAATTTTAATGTTAATTTTCATAAAACGGACTAAAGTCCGTTGCCATTAATTACTCTTGAACCGTAGCAATTGCTAAGCCATATTTATGTTTCTCGGCGATTTCCATAGCAAAGACTACATCTTTGTGCTTGGTGTTTTCATCTGCTCTGATGGTAAAAGTAGGATTGGGTGTTCCTTCTACTAATTTTACAATATTTTGTTCTAACTGCTCTTTTGGCACTTCTAAATCATTTACAAAATATTTTCCTTCTGCATTGATGGTAACTGTAGTAGGATCTGTAACGCTAGGATCTTGGGCAGACGCTTTGGGCAAATTAACATCTATAGCACTTTGACTAATGGCAGAACTGGTAATCATAAAGAATATTAGCAATAGGAAGATAATATCCGTCATAGAAGCCATACTAAATTCTGCGCTTACTCTGTTTTTTCGTCTTAATTCCATTGTAATTTAAAATTAGAAATTCAAGATTATAATGGTTTGTTCAAAGTATCTAAAAATTCATTAACATGAGTTTGAATTTTTAGCACCAATCTATCTACTTTGGTGACCAAAATATTATAGAAAAAATAGGCAGGAATTCCCACGAAAAGACCAACTGCGGTAGTTGCCATTGCGGTGTAAATTCCAGATGCTAAAAGTTTGGGAGAAACTGCACCTGTAACGTTAGAAATTTCGAAAAATGCCATAATCATCCCTACTACTGTTCCTAAGAAGCCTAACATAGGAGCAGCACCCGAAGCGGAAGCTAATAAATTGAGATTTTTCTCCAATTTAGAAACTTCTAATTGTCCTTGGTTTTGCATTGCATTAGAAATGTCTGAAATTGGTCTCCCGATTCTGGTGAGACCTTTTTCTATCATTCTGGCTTCTGGAGAATCTGTTCTTCGGCAAAGGTCTATTGCAGATTCTATTCTACCATCGTGTATGCAATCTTTTATGTTTTCTAGAAAATTAGGGTTTTCTTTTGATGATCTTTTGATGAAAAAATATCTTTCAAAGAACACATAAAGCGCCAAAATCCCGAGAAGGAAAATCGCAATCATAATGGTATTCCCAATGATTCCTCCACTGAAAAGGATATCCCAAAGAGAGAAAACTTGTTTTTGAACGGTTGTATTTTGAGCTAATGAACTAGTTTGTAAAAACATTTTTTGAAATTTATATTAGACCTAATAATAACGATAAATGTAAGGAAAAATTATTGATTATTCCTTAAATAGCAATGCTTTTTGAAAGAAAATCCTTTCAAAAACAATTATAAATAAAAGTAAGATTAGTCTTCTACTTCGATGTCATCTGGTTTAAAATGACATTTTAGTTTGAAAAACAGGGGCTCATCTGAGCCGGTATAGAAATCGTCTATTTTACCTTGCCAAAAGAGTTGAAGATTGTCATTTTCGTCTTTAGAAAAAGAGAGTTCATTTTCGTAGAGAAAAGCTTCTTCGTCGTCATACAAATCTACTTCGGTATAAGAATCATCTTCTGTATCTTCTACATTGAAGGTTTTCCCTTCTAATTCATTAGTATCTATCGGAAAATCAAATACATCTAAGGAGAGCTGCGGAAAATTGTATTGAAGAGAATCATCTTCTACATGGTCTAGAGAATCATCTGTTATAATTTCTACTTCTAGAAAATTTTTAGAATTAAGATAAACCGCTTTGCAATAAGTGCTTTGGATGTTGTATTTAAGGGTTTCGTCTGGATGATAGATTTTTAAAATCCCTTTCATAATGGTGTCTAAAGAAGGTTTTTAATTAAGTTTATAAATTATTTTGATAATGTTAATAACAAAGATAAAAAAATATTAAAACGGTTGGGTTATTTTGAAAAAATATCATAAAAAAAACGTAATAAATTCATATTACGTTCTTTTTGTAGTTTTATAAGTTGTTATTTAAA
>APMI01005080.1_pt1 | contig 18321 bp, 17 predicted proteins | sample 667938 | NCBI WGS metagenome assembly APMI01 (sample SAMN01084076, study PRJNA167559) | wastewater metagenome | biome: Wastewater | place: Denmark: Ejby Moelle, Odense | collected 2011-11-28 | reverse complement strand
AGTTCCTGGATGGGGATATTTGAATTTAACATTGGATGTAATAACAATCCCCCTCTTTCGTATTTTATTTTGCCTGGAGTGAATACCTCAACGAGTAAATTGTCAACATTGATTTTTACTACATAACGGCTAAAAAAACTATAGCCTATTATTCCATCAATTTTTTCTCCGTACACACTGGTTAAGATGTCATAATTATTTACATGAAAATTTAGTTTGTCGATGGTAAGACCAGGGAAGTGCAGTGTTTGATTAAATACAAAACCAACCCGGGACGAACTGCCCATACCGGTTATGGTGACATCCGTTGGGGTAGGGATGATATTGTGTGCTGCACAGGTGGAGGAATCCAACGAAATGCCACCGCACCCGGTATCGAGTATAAAGTTGAAACTGTCTTTTAAGTTGCCCAGGCTGGCTCTTATGATCATTACGCCGCCACTGTATTGCTTAAAAGGGAAACTGGTTAAAAGTGTTGCATCATAACCCGGAGTTGTTTTCTGCTGTGCATGGCAGTATTCAATGAAAAAAATAAACAGGGCTATCCAATAAATATATTTCATGTGCAGGTAAAATACCGGTGAGGTGTAATTAATAATATTACTGCAATAGCTGCTGCTGGAAAGATGGCATTTTAATCAAAAAAACATACAATTATTTATGCCGGCATTGCCGTTTTTTCTGCAGATCTTTCTTAGTATTATCCAGTAACAACCATCGTTTTTAAAAATGTGCTGATAAAAATATTGCTCTAACCGGTAAAATGCCAGCTTAATCGACCAACAACCTATAACAGGATTCAGAAGACTGGCAGTTCCTGTAGTATGGCATTTGTTAGTAAGAAAATGCAGTTGGTATAAAAAGCCTGTAGTTAAAATCTTCTTTTTATTTGAAAATTATAGACCATCTTCTTAACCCATATTACCACCAGGTGTGACCGGAACCTTTAATCGTTAACCACCTGGCCCGCTTCCGCCTGTCTCCAAAACTGAAAGTCCTTATTGTTGTTACCTGTAAAAGAAAAGATATTCTTCGTCTCCCGTCATTCGCCGTGACAGGCGCTTCTTACGGCTTTCCTTTACATTTTCCTCTTCACTGAAATAATGGAGTATTAAGGAAACAGGTTGAGGCGGGCCTTCCGCAAATTTTCTCCCCCAAAACATTTTTTACTGGCGCAACGCTTTGAAAAAATATTTTGTTAGCCTATGTCAAAGGCGAACTTGATAGTGGAGATGGGTGATATTAAAAAAACGCTTAAGAACAAATGGATACAATTGAAAAATGATGAGCTTGTAACTACCCGTGATGTGCAATTCAATGGAGCAAGGGTTTGCCCGTACAAAAAAAACAGGGGCATTTCTTTGTTATGCGGACTCACGAACAGTCCATGCTCCGTTTCCTGGAAAATAATGCCGGGATAACCATCTGCAAAAAATGGCAACACCGTGCGATGTTTTTTTCCAGGTTCTTCAAAAACCAAAATATTTTTGACAAAGAGTGAGATCGATTTGTCTGGATGTATGGTTTTGAAGTTCATTTTCTATTTGGCAGTTTACTAAGATTGGCCGGCCCGAATAGTTGTTAAATTATGGAAACAGCTTTCCAGGGAACCCGAACACATGCATTGGAATAAATCTTTCTATAAGATGCCTCAACCATTCGCAGTGTTTCCAAATGCTTTCAGATTAGTGCAGGAACGGATCGCCTATCCTGACCGGAGCGTTTATGCTAACAATTTGCTTCATCCTGCCCCACAATAATTTTAGCCCCTCATATAGATCATCTGGTTTATTCTACTACCGGGTACTGCAAGATTTTCTTAAAATATTTTTTGAAAAAACTGTGATATTTTAAAAGGCCCTGCGAATCATTGTTCAGAGATTCTCAAAAACAGGGCAGCCAAAAACTGTAAAGAGTAGGCATCATTTTAAAATATTCACAAAAATGAAAAAAGTTAATTCAATAATTCCAAGTCTTGTTTGCTGCGTTGCTGTTATTTTAAGTGCCGTAGATTTATATGCTCAAAACAACATCTCGAATGAGCATATTGTTCAATCAAATTTTAATGGTAAATCCTATCATTTAAATGTTTCGCTTCCAAAATCTTACTCAATGCCTGATACCCTTCATTACCCCGTATTGTATGTTTTAGACGGGAGGTTCTCTTACCAGTCATTTAATTCTATCAGGGAGGTTTTGGATCTGGCCAGGGAAATAAAAGATGTTATTATTGTTGCAATAGAGGGTGAGGGCATAAGCGAGACCGACTGGTTTGCAGGCAGGTACGCTGATTTTACCCCATCAAGCCTGCCACAAGCCGATACTCAATGGGCGAAAATGATGAATATCCCCGTAGAAAAAATGAAATCTGGTGGGGCAGAATTATTTTTGAATACTTTGCAAAAAGACCTGTTGCCGTATATTGATAAAAATTATAAAACTACCGGTAAACAAGGTTTATCGGGGCATTCTCTGGGCGGATTATTTGCAGGATATTGCCTCATGAAAAAACCAGGTCTTTTTAAAAATTATGGAATCAATAGTCCTTCTTTTTGGTGGAATAATAATGAGATCCTTACTATTGAGAATACTTGTGAAAAAGAAAACACGGCAATATCGGCAAACGTTTTCTTTTCTGCCGGAGCATTGGAAGGCGATATGATGATTGGCCCGATGACAGCTTTTATGAACGTATTAAAAAGTCATCATTACAAAGAGCTGCAAATTACTTCTCACATTTTTGAAGACGAAACCCACGTTTCGGTAGTAGCAGCCTGCAGCAGCAGAACCCTGAAAGTGTTGTTTGGAGCTAATGTCAAATAAATTCAATCTTAACAGAAAATGGAAATCAGAAAAAAGGAGAAAGAATTTACAGGGCTCATTAAGGAAAACAAAGGGATACTCTACAAAATTTGTAATTCGTATTGTGCCGATAAAAACGATAGAGATGACCTGGTACAGGAAATTATTTACAACTTGTGGAAGTCGTTTAACAGTTATAATACAAGGTTCAAATTTTCGACATGGATGTATCGAATCGCTCTGAATGTGGCCATTTCATTTTACAGGCAGGAGAAAAAAATCAAATACCACAATGAAATTTCGGAAGGGCTGATTGTTTTTGAAGAAAATATTGAAAACGAAACAGAAAGCAATCTCACACTTTTGCAGGAATTTATCAATGAACTAAAAGAAATTGACAAAGCTGTTATCCTGCTGTATTTAGATGATAAAAGTCATCGTGAAATAGCCGAAATCACGGGTTTTACAGAAACCAACATCGCAACAAAAATCAATCGGATCAAACAAAAATTAAGAACAAATTTTTCAAAGGATAAAAATATTTAAATCATGGAATTAGACGAATTAAAAGCAGTGTGGCAAGCTAATGACCAACACCTGGATAAAAGCCTTAAACTCAATGAGCAACATATTGAGCAAATTCAGACCCGGAAAGTAGCATCCAGACTAACGCCATTATATCGCCAGAGAGTAATTGAGTGCCTGTTTCATATTGGAGCAATCGTATTAATGGCTGTATTTCTGTTTGAAAATTTTAGCGATGCCCCTTATGCACTTTCAGCAGTTGCTTTGTTGGCATTCTATACAATAACACTTCTCAATTCCCTGAAACAGGTGAATTTAATTAAGCAGCTGGATTTTAATAAGGATCTGGCTACGATGCAGAGTTCACTGGTGATGCTGCAAACGCATATCGTAAATTATGCCAAAATGGGTATCCTGTTTATTCCTGCTTTTTTAACTTATCCCGCCATTATTACAAAAGTTATTAAAGACTATCACATAAAATTCCTGGCTGATTTTGATATAATCGCAAAATCAAACGGCACCTGGTGGACAATTCAATTTTGGATGTTCATTGTTCTAATACCAATTGGAGTTTGGTTTTATAATGAAGTGAGTTATAAAAATATTAATAAGGATTGGGTGCGAAACTTCATTCAGAAATCATCAGGTAAACGGGTAACCAAAGCCTTGCAGTTTTTGAAAGAATTGCAGGATCTGAAATAGGGTATCATCCGGCTATTGCGTTACATTTTATGTATATTTTGGCTGGTAATAGATTTTATACAACCTGTAGTCAGCAAAAAGCTTACCATCTACCTGTCATCAAAAAATGACCCTCTCAACAAAGTAAAATAGGCCTTTAAAACAAAGTGCCCCGTTTTATCACAGCCTAGTTTTGTGCTAATAAAAAAATATAAAACTATGTTAGACCACATTATTATCACGGTAAGTGATTTGGAACGTTCAGTTGCTTTTTACAGTACAGCTTTGAAACCGCTTAATATCTCTTTGTCTATGGACTTCAGGGGTCAGGATGGACATCCCGATTTAAAAGGATTTGGTGATGGTAATACCATCTTTTTTTGGCTGAAGGAAGGAAAGTGTGATGCCAACGGAGTACATATTGGATTTGTTGCAGAAAACCATGCAGCCGTTAACGCATTCCACACATCGGCCATTGCAGCAGGTGCTAAGACCATACATGCACCAAGAATTTTTCCTGAATATTATCCAGGCTATTTTGCAACCTGGATCACTGATCCCGATGGTTATGAAATTGAATTGGTACATAAAAGTTAACCATTTACCAGCAGCAACAGGTGCTGAAACCGGAACAATTTAAAGAGCATTTTCAAGACAGCCTTTTTTAATGTGTAAGTTTGCACTTTCAATCTTATGGCAGGAAAACAACAAAGTGAATATGCGGAAATTCTTTTATCCTGTATAGAAGAAAAATACTTTAAAGACGAAGTTGTTTTAGAGCATCATTCATTCGCCCGGATCATCTCGGGTGAAATGAAAGTGATACAGGCTGACAGAACCTACACTTTCGGTCCGGGAGACAGCTTGTTATTTCCCTGCAACCAACCGTCTACACTCATAAAAAATCCAAAGGACGGGCTGCCATATAAAGCGGTTGTTATATTCTTTACAGCAAAACGATTGAAAGAATTTTACAGCAATCATCCAATTCAGCTTACAAAGCAACATACCTATACAATCAAGACCTTTGAAAAACATAAATTACTTGAAAGTTTTTTTGCCTCCCTCATTCCTTATTTTGATTTAGAAAGCGAATTGCCTGGAAAAATTGTTTCCATAAAAATAGAAGAAGCGATAACCATTCTTCGTTCCATTGATGCAGGCATTGATGATCTTTTGGCAAACTTTTCCGAACCCCATAAAATCAATCTTGCCGATTTTATGGAAAAGAACTACATGCATAATTTGACAATGGAAAAATTTGGCTATTTAACGGGGCGGAGTTTAACCACTTTTAAACGTGACTTCAAAAGAACATTTAATACTACACCTCAAAAATGGATCATTCAAAAACGATTGGCACTTGCCCACTATCAATTGTATGAAAAAGGACAGAAGCCAATTGAAGTGTATCTTGAAGCCGGTTTTGAAAATCTTTCTCATTTTTCTTTTGCCTTCAAAAAGCATTTCGGTTATGCACCAACAAGCCTGCAGGCAGGCAAGCCAGCCATTAATATGAAATTGACCGGAAGTATGGATGAAAGCAGGAAGGAACAGGTTTAGCAAGCCAATTTCGTCTGCGCAAATTCGGGAGTTCAGCAATCAATGGTGGTGAAAAAAGCGCAGGATCAAACAGCGATTTTACCTGGGTGAACAATTAAATTTACGCTGCATACAGGAGCTGGGCTTGTACAGGATCAATCTATTTTCCAATAATTTTCTTTCTATGCCCGGCACCCCAGGCGCTCAACGTACTTAAAACCTCTCTCAACGTTGCGCTATATGGGGATGCCTCGTAAACAATGCTCACAGGTGTGGTGGCATACACATTTCGAACAACCAGTTCGTTTTGTTCTAAGTGCTTTAATTCCTGTGCTAAAATTTTGGGAGAAATACCTTCCACATCTTTCATGATTTCATTGAACCGCTTTGGTGCATGCACCAGGCTAAGTACAATGGGTAGTTTCCATTTGCCATTCAATACATACAATGCATCAACTACATTTTTCAAATTGGCTGTGCATTCCGATTTTGTAATTTTTGCCATCCCGGGTTTAATTGCCATACTGTAAAAATAAGCACTTTCCAAAATGTAACCGCTTTCCTTTGGGTAACCACTATCTTTTCCATACCTCCTGGTTCTACCTTTGATACTCAAATTAAAAAAGTTAATAAAAATGAGTACCAGGAAGATATTACAACTTCACTCCAGCATCATGGGGGAGCAATCGTTTAGCAGAAAACTGAGTAATGCCATCGTAGAAAAAATCCAGGAGAAATATCCCGGGAGCATCGTGGAGCAACTGGACCTGGTGGAAAGCAACATTCCCCATCTTACGCCTGCTACATTACAGGCAATGTTTACGCCGCCATCATCAGGAACAGCTGATACCATACAAAAACTGCAGTTGTCTGACAAACTGGTAAAACAATTATTTGATGCAGATATTATTGTGATAGGAGCACCACTTATTAACCGCACCATACACAGTTCCCTCAAATCCTGGATAGACCACATCACCCGCCGGGGCATTACTTTCGGTTATACTGAAGCCGGCGTTCCGGCGGGGCTTGTCACCGGGAAAAAAGTATATGTTGCCATCAGTTCCGGCGGCGTTTATTCCGATGGACAGGGAAAGGCACATGATTTTGTAGCACCCTATTTAATATCTTTCCTGGGTTTTTTGGGTATGACAGATGTTACGGTATTCAGGGCTGAAGGGCTGCATATGCCGGTGTTACAGGATACAGCACTGGAAAAAGGGATCGAAAGTATTGTGATTGATTAAACTGAAATTATCATTTTCTTTAGCTAACTGTTGAGCTTAGTTGCTGGCACCGGTAAGCGTGTTTAAATTTTGCCAAAGCCCGGGTACGTAGCGACGGAACCCGGGCTTTGGCAATCTGGTATTAACCACTCATGAAGGCTGTTGCTGCAATGATGCACCGGCAACAAAGCGATACCGGAAGAGTGCCTGCTCCGGGAGAGTATAGAATTGAAAATGCATCAGTCCATTCTGCAGCAGCTAATGACTGCTGTTTCTCCTGTTTTTAAATTAGCTTTATTGGAACAACAAAACCTGTTTATGAAACAAATCATTTGTTTTCTTCTATTGCTGATCGTTACCAGCAGCAGCGCAACTGCACAAAACGTGGGTATTGGTATTGCAACACCTACTGATAAGTTACAGGTAAATGCTGCTGCAGCCACTAACCCGCTGTTGATACAGATCAACTCAGTGAATAAGTTGCGTGTTAACTCCAATGGCGGCACCACCATTGGAGCAGCAGTAGTGGCTCCCGCAAACGGTTTGTACGTAGCAGGTGTAACCAACCCTGCAGGTGGTATCCGCTCGGCCACTAATGCCATCAGTATTCAAAGCAATAATGACAGCGTGGAAATAATAGCCGGGAACAATAAAATAGTCGTGTCCGCAAATGGTGGCATCAGGATCATTACTGCCAACGGCAGCAACGGCATTACCATTGACGCAGGTGCCGGCGACCTGAACTTAAAAGGAAATAACATCAATATAACTGCGGCGAATAGGTGCAGCACAAGAGCCAACAAACTATTTACGGTGAGCACGGACAGTACTTATTTTAGTACGATCAATGGTAACATCGCTTTGTATGCTGCAAAGAATACGGATATTACATCGGTACTGAACTTATCCATTAATACCGGCATTTCTTCCACCATTACAACAGGATCTGCAATGGCGGTGACAGCCGGGGCTAACCTGGATGTATTAGCCGGTGGCAATACCACCCTAACTTCGAGTGGTAACCTCGGCATTTCAGCAAATAACAATATGACGGTGGCAGCGGGCTCCAATTATAATTTATCATCCGGCACCGCAATGGCAGTTACCGCCGGTACCGGTTACGACCTGGTTGCACAGACAGATCTTAGCATAAAATCTTTGTCTGCTGCCCGGCTTAGAGGGGCACTGGTAATTTTAAATAACGGCACCCAGCCTGCAGCAAGGGTAGGTGATCCTACTCAAACACTGTTTACCAACGGCGTGGGCCTTATTACCGCAGGTAGCAATACGGTGCTTATTGGTAATTAACCCGGGAATGGAAAATTATATCATGTACCTGGCTGCTCCCTGCACTGGTGCTCATTTTAAAACAATGATCGTTTAAATACTATCAATGTCAGCATTTGCAAAATATACCATTCTTACAGCCCTGCTGATTGCAATCGCTTTTGTTGTGTATGTACTATCAAAAACATCTTATAGCGGAAATGACAAAATTATTTTTCTACATCCAGGCAGCACATATACTTCTTTCAATAACATCATACAAAGGCCCGAGTTTAAAAATAAAGTAGTGTATGTTGATGTATGGGGTACAAATTGTCCTTCCTGTTTTGAAGAATTTAAGAACTATACTCCACAATTGACTGCACACTATTCGCAGGCAAAGGATATCGCCTTTTTATACATTTGTATCGACAGGCACCCTTTACCAGCGGTGAGGTGGAAAGAGAAAATTCAATTGTATAAGCCCAATGGCTATCACATTTTAATCGGAGCGGATGAGGAATTTAAATTGGCCATGGATGTGATCGGCGAAGCAGCAGGGGGACAATTTTTTCCTTATCAGCCTTGCTATTTTATTGTAGATAAAAAAGGAAGCATTGTTTACAAACCCACATTAGACCCGGATAAAGGTGAATTTAAACCCAGTGATACCATCTTACTTTACAACAAACTGGATTCGCTAAGGCAGTTGTAGTTACACAGTATTCTTCAGCAAACGAATGGTGAAATTGAAGTCAATTATTTCACGATGGGTATCCGGTGAAAAGTTCCTCGTATTCATTCCGGATAGCATTTGAGCATTTTCTGCTCCCAATACAAGTGGATCCCATTTTAAAATGGTACGCATTGGAAATTAGAATATTATGAATTAGCATATTTTAATTCTGGTAAATACTAAATAATTTAGTATTATTGTCCATTATGACAGGTTTAAAAGCAGATATTATTACCCGTCTGAAAAGGGACATTCTTTCCCTGCAGGGCTTTAAAGCAGCATTGACTAATAGTGCAGCAGATGCCGGTTTGGGAATTATAAAAAATGCATTTCCCAATAAAGTATTCCCGGTAGGGGCCGTACATGAATTTATTGCGGCAGGCGCAGAAGATGCTGCGGCAGCAAGCGGTTTTATCAGCGGTATACTTTCTTCCCTGATGAATAACAGGGGCGCCTGCATCTGGATAGGTTCTTCCATCACAATTTTCCCTCCGGCTTTGGTAACATTTGGGATAGCCCCCGAAAAGATCATTTTTATTGAACTGAAAAAGGAAAAGGAAATGCTTTGGGCCATGGAAGAAGCACTCAAATGTAAGGGCCTGTCTGCTGTAATTGGTGAGCTACCGGCGTTAAGTTTTACAGACTCCCGCCGCCTGCAGCTGGCAGTTGAACAAAGCCAGGTAACAGGTTTTGTTCTTCGCAATAATTCACGTGCCCCGAATCCGACCTGTTGCATTACCCGCTGGAAAATTACTTCTTTGCCAAGTGAATTGCCGGGTAACATGCCGGGTGTTGGTTTCCCACGCTGGAATGTAGAATTATTAAAAGTACGAAATGGCATTCCCGGCAATTGGCAGATAGAATTCAGGGCTGGTTGTTTCAGGCAAATCTCAAAGTACACAGCAATAGCACTGGAAACGCAAAAGAAAACAGGATGATGTTATGCAAAGGCGTTTTATTGCTATATGGTTCCGCTATCTTAAAACAGATTGGTTTATCCGTCGCCAGCCTTCACTTGCCGGCATCCCGTTTATCCTGGCTTCGCCTGATCATGGCCGGATGATTGTTGCAGCAGCGAATACACTGGCTGAAAAAAAAGGCGTATTTACCGGTATGTCCGTTGCAGATGCCAAAGCCATTGTGCCAGCCCTGAAAGTGATGGAGGATAACCCTGCATATGCCGGCAAATTACTTTATAACCTGGCTGAGTGGTTTATACGCTACACGCCTGTTGTTTCTATTGATTTGCCTGATGGCCTTATCCTGGACATTACCGGCTGTACTCATTTATGGGGAAGTGAAAAGCAATACCTCACGGACATCATTACACGATTACAGAATTTCGGTTATGCTATCCGGGCTGCAATGGCAGATACCATCGGGACTGCCTGGGCCATGGCACATTTTAAACATTCTGCCATCATTGAAACGGGTAAACAAATGGAAGCAGTGCTGGCTTTGCCTCCGGCTGCACTGCGTATTGAAATGGAAACAGCAGAACGCCTGGAAAAATTAGGGCTGCGGCAGATCAGCGATTTTATCCATATGCCCCGGCCTGCTTTACGAAGGCGCTTTGGTATACCATTGCTGCAGCGTTTAGACCAGGCACTGGGGTATGAAGAAGAATGGATAACAGCAGTGCATCCACCCGAACCTTACCAGGAAAGGTTGCCCTGCCCTGAACCAATCGTGAGCGCTACCGGAATTGCGATAGCATTGCAAAGATTACTGGATACTTTATGTAACCGTTTGCAAAAGGAAGGCAAGGGCCTGCGTGCTGCATCATTCAGCTGCTACCGGGTAGACGGTAAAATGGTGCAAATTAAAATAGGAACCAACCGCCCTTCCTGTAATATCAAGCACCTGTTTAAATTATTCGAAATCAATATTGATACCATTGAACCTGCATTGGGCATTGAATTATTTATACTTGATGCTGTTAAAACAGAGGACCTGGTAACTGTGCAGGAGAAATTATGGAACAATGGCAGTGGCCTGGATGATATGGGCTTATCAGAATTACTGGACCGCATTGAAGGAAAAGTAGGGTACAATCACATTCACCGGTTTATACCTGATGCACATTACTGGCCCGAGCGTTCTTTTAAACCGGCAACCTCAATAAATGAAAAACCAGCAATGCCCTGGAAACCCGGCCGGCCAAGACCTGTGCAATTGTTATTGAAGCCACAATTGATTGAAGTTACAGCGCCCATCCCGGATTATCCGCCGATGATGTTTCGGTATAAAGGCAAACTGCACAAAGTAATCAAAGCAGATGGCCCGGAACGCATTGAACAGGAGTGGTGGTTACAGGAAGGTGAGCACCGGGATTATTATACAGTAGAAAATGAAGAAGGCAAACGGTATTGGCTGTTTCGTTCAGGCCATTATGACACCGCCAAATCATATCAATGGTTTATTCATGGATTTTTTGCCTGAAAAAACTGGTATCTATAGAGTAAAAAAGAGACTTGTTTTCTTATACCCGGTGAATAAAGAACCAATGCAAATGGAAGCACAAAATAAAAGATTTGAAGTACCTCTTCCTGTTAGTAAGCACAGGGAGAAGCAGGGTGAAGCCATGGAATATACAGAATTACAGGTTACCACTAATTTTACTTTCCTGCGTGGGGCATCGCACCCGGAGGAATTGATAACACAGGCTGCAATCCTGGGATATAAACAGATTGCCATTACCGACCGCAATAGTTTTGCCGGCATTGTACGTGCCCACGCAGCAGCCAACCTGAACGGTATTAAAATAATCGTTGGCTGCCGCCTTGATTTACTGGATGGTATGAGCCTGCTGGCATACCCCACTAACATGGCCGCTTATTCGCAGCTTTCCAATTTACTTACACTTGGTAACCGCCGGACAGAAAAAGGAGCATGCCATTTGTACAAAGCGGATGTTTACAAATACGCCAGCGGAGTAAAATTTATTGTATTGCCCCCGGGCAAATTGAATGAGTCGTTTGAATTAGATGCATCATTTGAAATGGCTTTGAAAGAATACTCCCAGGCTTTCGGCAATAATCTATACATCGCAGCTTCCAGGAAATACCAGGGGGATGACAGCAAATATTTATACCAACTTTCACAATTGTCGGTACAGCTACATATTCCATTGGTTGCAACCAATGATGTGCATTATCATGAACCGGCACGAAGGCAATTGCAGGACGTCATTACCTGCATCCGGGAGAAATGCACCATTTATACTGCGGGCTACCGCCTGCATCCCAATGCTGAAAGATTTCTGAAACCGGCTGAGGAAATGCTTCGCCTGTTTCGTCAATACCCTGATGCAATACATCGTACCAGTGAAATTGCAGCAGCCTGCCAGTTTTCATTGAGCGAATTAAAATATGAATACCCCGAGGAACTCACAACTGAAGGCCGTACGCCACAGGAAGAATTGACTCATTTAGCCTGGCTGGGTGCAAAAGAGCGGTATGGAGAAAATGTTTCAGACAAAACAATTGCAGCGATCAACCATGAATTGGCATTTATCCAGGAAATGAACTATGCTGCTTATTTCCTCACCGTGTATGATATTGTTCGTTATGCAAGAATGCAAAAGATACTTTGCCAGGGCCGTGGCTCTGCAGCAAATTCAACAGTATGTTATTGCCTTGGCATCACTTCTGTAGATCCAACTAAATTTGATTTGCTCTTTGAACGCTTTATTTCTTCTGCACGAAATGAGCCACCCGATATTGATGTAGACTTTGAGCATGAACGCCGGGAAGAAGTTATGCAGTATATATTCAATAAATATGGCCGGGACAGGGCAGCCATTGTTGCCACCGTTACACAACTACATCAAAAAGGCGCTATCAATGATGTTGGTAAAGTAATGGGATTATCTGCTGACAGCATAAAACGTTTATCGGGTGCTACCTGGGAGTTTACCAATGAATGGTTCGAAGGCACCCGTTTAACGGAACAGGGAATGAATCCGAACGATCAGCAGCTTCAGCAGGTGTTGCAGCTCACCAAAGCATACATGGGATTTCCCCGCCAACTGGGCCAGCACACCGGTGGCTTTGTAATTACCCGTGGTAAACTATCAGACCTGTGCCCGATCCTCAATGCCCGTATGGTTGACAGAACCTGCATTGAGTGGAACAAAGATGATATTGATGTATTAGGCTTTATGAAGATTGACGTACTGGCATTGGGAATGCTTACCTGTATCCGGAAAGCCTTTGATACTGCAAAAGAAAATTACCATCTTGATTTAACACTGGCGAACATTCCGCAGGACGACCCTGCCGTATATGAAATGATCTGCCATGCAGATACCATCGGGGTGTTCCAGATTGAAAGCCGTGCACAACAATCAATGCTGCCACGGTTAAAACCACGTACATTCTATGACCTTGTGATTGAAGTAGCCATTGTAAGACCCGGGCCGATACAGGGCGATATGGTACATCCCTATTTACGCAGGCGCAATGGGGAAGAACCCATTGAATATCCTTCCAAAGAACTGGAAGACATTTTAGGGCGTACCCTTGGCGTTCCATTGTTCCAGGAACAGGCAATGAAGATTGCCATTGTAGCTGCCGGCTTTACAGCAGCAGAAGCAGATGGCCTGCGCCGCAGCATGGCAACTTTTAAAGCCAAAGGCCTTGTAACACAATACGAAGAAAAGTTGACCAAAGGAATGATGAAGAACGGATATACATTGGAATATGCCCAACGTGTTTTTAAACAACTGGAAGGTTTTGGCAGTTATGGTTTCCCGGAAAGTCATGCAGCAAGTTTTGCTTTGCTGGTGTATGTATCAAGCTGGATTAAATGGTATTACCCTGATGTATTTTGTTGTGCTATATTGAACAGTATGCCGATGGGGTTTTATCAACCGGCGCAACTGATCAGTGATGCAAAAAAACATGGCGTGGAGGTATTGCCGGTGGATGTTAATTTTTCAATATGGAACAATAAACTGGAACAAAGGACAGACAGGTTTTGCCCCCTGCGGCTGGGTTTTCGGCAGGTTAAGGGATTAAGGGAGGAGGATATGAATCTACTCATTTGTAACAGGAGAAATTTATACTCTGGTATCAATGAACTCAGGGATGCAGGTATTTCCGAAACCTGTCTTGAACGCCTGGCAGATGCAGATGCTTTCAGGTCCATCGGGCTTGACCGGCGCCAGGCCTTATGGGAAGTAGCTACCAGGGATCGCCCCCACAGCATTTTTAAAGGACAACCTGCTCCTGACGCAGGCAGGGAAAATATATCATTGCCCGTAATGACCACTTCAGAACACGTGGTACATGATTATGCTGCTACCTCACTTTCATTAAAGGGACATCCTGTTTCTTTTGTAAGAGAAAAGCTGGATCAGTTTAATATTGTTCCAACAGCTAAATTAAACACGCTTAAAGACGGAGCTTTTGTAAAAGTGGCCGGTTTGGTATTGGTGAGGCAACGACCAGGCACAGCCGGGGGCATTTGCTTCATGACGATTGAAGATGAAACTGGTTTTGCAAACCTGGTGATATTTGAAAAGCTTTTTGAAACTTTCCGGAAAGAAATTCTTCAATCCCGCTTAATAATGGTGGAAGGAAAATTGCAGGTAGAAGGAGAAGTGATTCATGTAATTGTAAAACGCTGCCACGATTATTCAAAGCTGTTGCGTCAGCTAACGCCGGCAGTCAATAAAGATCCGCAGGTTTTAACATTGGCATATCCAGACGAAAAATCAATACCTGCTGTGGTAAACCGAACAACTCAAAAGAAGGGAGCGGCCAATGAAGAGATTTTCCCCGGTGCAAGAAATTTTAAATAAAAGAGCTGCTTTCATTATTCATGTGTCGCTCTGAGATGGCGGCGCCATTGTTGGTTGTGCTGGGGAGTGCAAAAAATAGATCCATTGGCATAGTAAATCAATTTGAAGTTGGTGCGGAAGCGTTTTAATTTACAGTAACTACAACCTTCAACTATGAAACAACAACTGAATTCAGCTGCCACTGCGTGGTGATCAAAGCTGGTGCATTCCAAAAAACTAATTGTGCAACCATGGGTTGCACAATTTTACTATGTAAATATTTAACAGCAGGTGAAAACAATCTGCATGCCTTTAATTACATATTGCTTTCACCGTATTGCTGCCCGATACCTTAAGCCGGGAGTTTATTTTAACTTCCGGCTTTTTGTTTGAACCTGCCAGGTCACCCTTTAGCTATTCATACTGCTTACTTGTCTGCGCCAGTGTTTAATTTACAATGAAACAAAACAGGTTGCAGTACTAAATGCTAACCGCAATCTTATTGGGTTACAATTTTCCCGTTAGGATCTACAAACAATGGCCTTAACCCTGTTTCACCATTCGATGCCCTCATGGCTGGTATGGTAACTGATCTAAAAGTTGCATCACCATCCCGTTTATAGGTAGTGGGCGGAGTGGGGGGCGTTGGGTAAGTATTGAGTGTGGCAGCTAAGGGGAAAGTGCCTAAAACACCATTAATAAGGAGTTCGTTATTTGCAACATCCTGGAACCGCTTATCCGAAGACTGTAAAGAGCCACCGTTGATAGATGCCCTCCGGGCCGACTGTTTCATCCATAGCGAAACACCACCACCGCCGGCTTTATTGGCCACGATGGTAAGTGCATTGAACACTACGCCGTCAGTTAACCCATTAACGCCGGGTACATAACTTGAATCCCATGCATTATCGCCTAAAATTACCTGTGCGCCGCTATCGGTTGCATTGTTGCACTCCAGGTAGCAGGAATTAAAAACACTGGAACCGGTACCAATGTATAGAGAAGTGGGGCAGTTGGTTGTGTAAATATTGTTGGCGACCAACTGGCCCGATCTTATTTCGAAAGCGGTGTGGGCTGCACTGGAAACGGTTACATTTTCAATTACCCCGGCATGTGAGCGGATGGAATAATACCCCCGGTTACAAAATTTAAAATCGCAATTTTTCAACGTCATAAAGTAAGAGTTGTTGAGCCATATGCCCTCTCTCAACCCGTAGAAATTGCAGTTCTCCACCCTCAAATGCACATTAAAGGCACCTAAAATACCAAGCTGGTTATTGCTGCTGTTGAACGATGTGATGGAGGGGTCGATTGTCCAATTGCCATTGCTGAATTTAATGAAGGACCCCTTTGCATAAATACCAAGGCCGGTAATATGGCCCGAATATACGAGGCCGGTTCCACCTCCCTGCAGCGCATAGTAAATGCCTGCTTTGAGGCTGCTGGAGTTCGCAGCATCAAAATCCATGAACAGTGCAGTTGCACCGGAGCCTTCAATAGATATCGGCGGGGTTTGGCGGCATTTGGTATACTCCGTTACATTGTAGCTTGGGGATACGGAAGGGTCTTTTAAAAAACAAGCTGATTCATCTACCCAGCGGTAACCGATCACCCATGGACGGGTGATCCTGCAGATACCCGGGGGCATCTGGATTACAACCATCTGATAACCCTTCAGCGTCATACAATACTTTACGGTTGAATCAAGGGCAACGATGTCGTCTGCTGTGCCATCAAAAACGGCCCCGAATTGTTTAGGGCTTACATACATAATGTTGGGATTGCTGCCCTGGCCGATTGCCGCATGGCTCCAGAGAAGAAAAAGAACAAGTAATTTTTTCATGTTGGAAAATTTTAAAAGTTATAAAAATTGTTTCTGCCAGCCTTGCATAGCGTATCGGGGTATGATGGTTAGTGTACGGCGGGAACTGGATAACTAAGGCACAACAAAATAATTTTTTTTAAGGGAAGTAAAAAGTAAGCATCGGAAAAAATACAAAAGGCTATTCGACTTTTGTTTATATCCTTCTGTTGCCACCAGTTATTTTTCAGCAATTTGTATAACAACATTCCCGGCCTTTTGATTACAAAACTAGTGGAGCCCGTGGCTGGATATCTTTGGTGTAAGTGCAGGAGCTGTGCAATCTAAATATTTGGGCTTCCGACTTCTTTCTTTTGTCGTTTTGCTTAATGCAAGCGCAACTATTTTGAGAGAAATGGTTTCAATTCACCTTGCTGACATTTCAACAACGTTCATTACTCCCAACAACTGCCTGCTGATCACTTATTGATTGGATGTTTGCCAGCCAGGGCGGGAGTTAATGCGATTTCTTTACAACCACTACCTGGCGTAGGTGCTTAATCTGCCGGCATAAAATAAATAGTACTTAAATGCGTCAAAGAATGCGAAAATTCAATAATTTGCTGTTAACCCTTAATGGTTTATCCCACCAATTAAGTACTACTGACCCAACCGGAAACTGCATCTTTAGATCACATTTTTTGATTTTGGTACAACCGTACCTTCCGGCAATTATTGCCTGACAACGGTTACGAAACCTGTTATGCTCATTTTCGCTGGAACTGAGGGAAGCGAAGCTCTGCAAAAGATGTTCAGCCAGAGGCATACTGTAAACGATTGCCTCGCACAATTCATGTAAGCCTTGCAAAACTTCGTATTTAAATGTTGAATTAAAAGGCCGCCTGCGTTTTTAGATTGTTTTCCCTTGCGTTTTAATATTGTTTTTGAAAAAGCGCTATCCTGGAAAAACCTGCGTATTTTTCCATATCCTTTTGGCGATCAGCGACCTGCGTGCATTGTTGTTTTAAAGATGGGATGTAAAACCTGCGTATATTTATGAGTTGGCTGCCATGTTTAACTGACACCCTTCAAATATTCAAGAGAGACAATTCTAAATGAAGAAAGAGTTTAAGGCTATTCTGTTTTGCTTAGGTTTTATAATTATCCTTCTTTTAGTGAAAGCAAAAGATTCTATAGTTATTACTTGGGTTTTTGTTTCATTTTTCTCTTTGGTGATTCTGTTTTGTGTAGCAAGACTTCTCAACATTGCAAACCGATTTGAACGTAAGGAAAAAAATCAGCTTGCAAGACTTTAAAAAAATGGAAGAAGACGAAGGGATTTTCAGTTATGATAATTCATCATTTACTTTCCCATATTTCAAAAGCATAAAAAAATATAAATGGTCAGACATAAACACTTTGGTTGCATACAAAGAAGACTTGAATACAACCGATGAAGTGTATTTAAGGATTAAATTTTCTGACAAATTCATATTCTTAATAAGTGAAAGCACACCAGGGTGGTATAAATTTATTGACCAATTAAAGAAAAATATTTTAACAGTGCCAAATCTTTGGTACACAAATATCATTCATCCACCATTTGCAACCAATATGACTGTTGTCTATGATAAGGAGGAACGAGATGACAAAACAGTAATTGATGATATCTTTAACGAATAAACACGAGCAGCCAACAAAAGTATTGCCAAAAGCGGGGCAGACGGAAGATCAATCATCAGCAAATCGCTATTGTGCATCATCCGGGCGTGACGGAATTCTACTTATCAATTAGTTGTTAACTTCAACTTTTTAAATCATTAATCGGCTGCAGTTCCGGGCGGACACAGCAACAAATATCCCGCCTTCGGCAATACTCGGTCGTTGTGCGTCATTCCCCCTAATCCGGCAAGCAGAATTAAATTCTCAGGCTAACGGAAAAGAGTTTACGAAC
>APMI01019116.1_pt1 | contig 18338 bp, 13 predicted proteins | sample 667938 | NCBI WGS metagenome assembly APMI01 (sample SAMN01084076, study PRJNA167559) | wastewater metagenome | biome: Wastewater | place: Denmark: Ejby Moelle, Odense | collected 2011-11-28 | reverse complement strand
CATGGCAGAGTTTCCGCAAAAGGCGAAGGTCGTCATCATCGGTTTGGGTGGCATCGTGGGCGCGTCTATCGCCCATCATCTCATCGAGCGCGGCTGGGACGATATCGTGGGCATCGACAAGTCGGGCATCCCGACCGATATCGGTTCGACGGCGCATGCCTCGGACTTCTGCTACACGACTAGCCACGACTATCTCTCGGTCTGGACGACCCAGTATTCCATCGATTTCTACGAGAAGATGGGCCACTACGCCCGTATCGGCGGCCTCGAAGTCGCCCGCACGGGCGACGATAGCTGGATGGAAGAGATCAAGCGCAAGCTTTCCTCCGCCCGCGCCTTCGGCACCCGCGCGCATTATGTCTCGCCGTCCGAAATCAAGCAGATGTTCCCGCTGATCGAGGAAGATCAAGTCATGGGCGGCCTGTTCGACCCGGACGCCGGCCTCGTCATCCCGCGCTCGCAGACCGTTGCGGGCAAGCTGGTCGACGCCGCCGAAAAGTCCGGCAAGCTGCAGGTCTACGGCAACACGCCGGCAACCGCGCTCATCGTCGAGAAGGGCCGCATCAAGGGCGTCGTCACCCATCGCGGCACGATCATGGCGGACCATGTCATCGTCTGCGCCGGCATCTGGGGCCGCCTGATCGCCGAAATGGTCGGCGAGGACCTGCCCGTCATGCCGGTCGACCATCCGCTGACCTTCTTCGGCCCGTACAACGAATTCGAAGGCACCGGCAAGGAAATCGGCTTCCCGCTGCTGCGCGACCAGGGCAACTCCGCCTATATGCGCGACACCGGCGACCCGAAGACCACCGAGGGCGGCCAGATCGAGTGGGGCTATTACGAGCAGACCAATCCGCGCCTCTGCCATCCGCGCGACATTCTCGAAAAGCACGAGGCGCGCCTTTCGCCCTCGCAGCGCGACCTCGACATGGAGCAGATCCTCGAGCCGCTGGAAAAGGCCATGGAGCTGACGCCGATCCTCGGCGAACTCGGCTATAACGAAGGCCATTCCTTCAACGGCCTGCTTCAGGTTTCCGCCGCCGGCGGCCCGTCCTGCGGCGAGAGCCAGAAGGTGCGGGGCCTCTGGTACTGCGTCGCCATCTGGGTGAAGGACGGCCCCGGCTACGGCAAGCTCATCGCCGACTGGATGACGGACGGCCGCACCGAGATCGACCACAACTCCATCGATTATTCCCGCTTCTACCCGCACCAGCTCGAAGAAAAATTCATCGAAGGCCGCTGCTACGAGGCCGCCCAGAAGATCTACTTCCCGGCCGTGCACAACCGCGAACCCTATGCCTCGGGCCGCGGCGCCAAGCGCTCGCCCTTCCATGAGCGCGAAAAGGAACTCGGCGGCTACTTCATGGAACTGGGGGGCTGGGAGCGTGCGCACGGCTACAAGGCCAACGAGCACCTGCTTGAAAAGTACGGCGACCGCGTTCCGGTGCGCGAGAACGAATGGGACAGCCGCCACTTCTGGCGCGTCTCCAATGCCGAGCATCTGGCGCTGAGCGAGGATTGCGGCATCATCAACCTCTCGCACTTCCACATGGTCGACATCGAAGGTCCCGATCATGTCGAGCTCTTGGAATGGCTCTGCGCGGCAAAAATCGGCGGCGACGGCAATATCGGCAAGGGCATCTACACCCACTTCCTCGACGACGAGGGCATGGTGCGCGCCGACTTCACCGTCTTCCGCATGGCCGACCGCTGCCGCCTCGTGAACGGCGCCGACGCCGGCCCGCGCGACTTCCACTACATGAAGCGCGTCGCCGAGGATCGCGGCCTCGACGTGACCATCACCGACACGTCGGAGAAGTTCATCACCATCGGCATCTGGGGCCCGAACGCCCGCGAAAACCTGAAGAAGGTGGTTGCGGACCCGGCCGGTCTCGATATCGAGAACTTCCCCTTCGCCGCGATCAAGCAGATCGAGATCGCCGGCAAACCCGTCACCGCCTTCCGCATCTCCTATGTCGGCGAGCAGGGCTGGGAACTGCACATGAAGTACGAGGACGGCCTTGCCGTCTGGGACGCGCTGCGCTCCACCGGCGTCATGGCGGTCGGCGTCGAGACCTATGCCAACTCGCGCCGCATGGAAAAGAGCCTGCGTCTCCAGAACGCCGACCTGCTCACCCAGTACAACCTCATCGAGGCCGACCTTGCCCGTCCCAAGGTCAAGGAAGCCGATTTCCGCGGCAAGGCGAAGCATCTGGAATACAAGGCGCGCGATCACCAGCCCGCCATGCTCTGCACGCTCGTCATGACGGAGAATACGGACCGGAACGGCGTCAAGCGCTACCCGCTCGGCAACCTGCCGGTCGTGGACCCGGCGACGGGGGAAATCCTGATCGACGAGCTCGGCCGTCGCTCCTACACGACCTCCATCGCCTTCGGCCCGACCATCGGCAAGAACATCGCGCTCGCCTACCTGCCGCACGCCTATTGCCAGGAAGGCCGCAAGCTCAACATCGAATATTTCGACGAGAGCTACCCGGTCGAGGTGGTCAGCATCGGCTACAAACCGCTGTACGACCCCGAGAACCTGAAGCCGCGCACGTAAGCGGCTTCGAGGCGATCAAATAAAAGGGCGCGCCGGTGAGACTGGCGCGCCCTTTGGTTTTTCAAACCTCATCCTCCCCACAGCCGTCATCCTCGGCCTCGTGCCGAGGATCTGCCAACGCATCAAAAACCGCGACGTTCGCAGATGCTCGGGACAGGCCCGAGCATGACGGAGGAAGGGTCAGCGGGCCATCGCACCGTTCTCCGCCACAAGCTGACCAGCCCTGAACACCCGGCGGCCCTTCGGCACCGCCACCACGGCCTCCGGCACATGCGCGGCGGCCAGCGTCACGAAATCGGCCTTCGCGCCGACCGCGATGCCATAGCCTTCGAGGCCGAGGGCCTTCGCCCCGGCGGCGGTTACCACGTCGAAGGCGGCGGAAAGCTCCTCGTCGGTGTAGAAGCCGGAGCGGTAGCCGATCATCATGGCGCGGCCCAGCATGTCGCCATCGCCGTAGGGCCACCAGGAATCGCGGATGTTATCGCTGCCGGCAAAGACGTTGACGCCCTCCCCGCGCAGGAGCGCGACGGGCGGGAAGGCATGGTCGCCCGGCGCATTGGTCATGATGGAGACACCGGCGGCGGCGATCTTCGCGCCGATGCGGCGGGCAGCGTCCAGGTCGAGATTGCCAAGGCCATAGGCATGGCTGATCGCCACCTTGCCCTGCATGCCGAGCGCGACCGTACGGGCGCAAATCTCCTCCACGGTGAAAGCGCCGAGCGTGCCGAAATCGTGCAGGTGGATATCGACGCCGACGCCATGCTTGTTGGCAACGCCGAAGACGACATCGAGGTGGCCCTGCACATCACGGTCGAAGCTCGCCGGGTCGAGGCCGCCGACGAGATCGGCCCCCATGGCGACGGCTTCGTCCAGCAGTTCCGGCGTACCGGGGCTTTTGAGGATGCCGCTCTGCGGGAAGGCGACGAGCTGGATGTCGATGATGTCGCGATATTCCTCGCGAATCTTCAGGATCGTCTCCAGCGACTTCAGCCCGACGGAGCCGTCGACCATGACATGGCTGCGCATCTGGAGAGAGCCATTGGCGACGCAGAGTTCGAGCTGGTTGCGGGCGCGCTCGGCCATGGGCGCTGCCTGCGCCATGTTCTCCGCCTGAAAGGCGACGCGCTCATGCACGTCGAAGCCGTTCGTGCAGGGTTTGTGCGCAATCCACTTGTCGCCGTAGAAGCTGGTATCGAGATGGATATGCCCCTCCACGAAGGCCGGCACCAGCAGCGCGCCGGCGATATCGGTCCTGCGCGCCGCATCCGAAGCCGCGCCGGCCGGCGCGATGGAAACGATGCGGCCGGCGGCGACGCCGATATCGCTCAGCGAACCGTCCGCCAGCCTCGCATTGGTGAAAAGGATTTCGGTCATTGCGCGCCTCCACGGGTTCATGGCTCGATCCGCCAGTGGACGGATCAGATTGCGCGCAATAATCACTCAAAATCGTATACGGTCAATAGACCTCAGCGACCGTCGCGGCACCGAGCACCACGATGGGGGTGCCGCTCTGGACGCGGTTGTAGAGATCGACCACGTCCTGGTTCATCATGCGCACGCAGCCGGAGGAGACGGACTTGCCGATGGTCCACCATTCCGGCGAGCCATGGATGCGGTAGAGCGTATCCTCGCCGTCGCGGAAGATGTAGAGCGCACGGGCGCCGAGCGGGTTCTTGAGACCGGGTTCCATACCGCCATTGCGGGAACTGTAGGGTTCCAGCTCCGGCTGGCGGCCGATCATCTCGTCCGGCGGCGTCCAGCGCGGCCATTCGCGCTTGTACTGGATGACGCCGCGGCCGGCCCATTCGAAACCGGCGCGGCCGAGGCCGACGCCGTAGCGCATGGCCTGTCCGTCTTCATAGGTAAGGTAGAGGAAGTGGCTCGCCGTATCGACGACGATCACGCCGGGCCGCTCGCCCGTCGGGTTCGGCACCATCTGGCGATAGAAGCGCGGATCGATCTTCTGGTAGGGAATGGCCGGCAGCGGGAACTGCTCGTCCGGCTTCGGCCCGTACATGGCGGCGTAGATGCTGGTATCGACCGGCTCGGGCTCGACGGCCACCCTTTCGCGAACCGGCGCCGTGGTGCAGCCGGCGAGAACCGTGGTTGCCAGTCCTGCGCTGCCGAGCAGGAAGGACCGGCGCGTTACGCTTTCACCAGTCAATAGATATCCTCACACATCAATCGTCATAGGGATCCGCGAGCGCGGCTTCAGGCCGGCTGACCGGGTACTTCGTCCGCGAGATACGGGCCGCCATGCCCTTGGCCCCCTCCTGCTTTAGCAGGGTGCGGAAGCTCGGATGCATGCCGCCGTCCGCATAGGCGAAGCTGGAAACGGGAGCCGCGCCGGCAAAAGCCGCATCCAGCTTCTTTTGTTCCGCGCCGATCTTCGCCATCAGCTCATTATTTGCGCCGTCGACCGTGGCAGGGCACTGGGCGAGCGGGTCGCTCGGCTCCCCGTTGGCGAATTCCGTGTTGAAGACGTAGCGGCCGCTGCAGACCGAAACCTTCGGCTGCTGCCGCGTGAAGGCGAAGGCGTCGTAACCTTCCTTCAGCGTGCGCCAGAAGGGCATGTTCGGATCGCCCTTGTGTTTGGCCATGTTCTCCGTGCTCATGCGGAAGGGATAGGCCTGCACCTGGAAACGCTCCTGCCCGCTCTCCAGCGCCTTCTGAACGATGGCGTAGATCTCGCCCACGCCCTGGTCGGTCATGGCGTAGCAGCCAGAGGACGAGCAGGCGCCATGCACCATCAGCGCCTCGCCGGAATAGCCGAGCGCCGATTCCAGCTTATTCGGATAGCCGAGGTTGAAGGAAACGTAGTATTGCGAGTTCGGGTTCAGCATGCCGGCCGAGACATGGTAGAAGCCTTCCGGCGCCTGACGGTCGCCACTCTTCGTCTTCGGGCCGAGCTTTCCGGACCAGCGGCACATCGGATAGGTCTTGAAGAGCGCATATTTGCCGCTCGCATCGACCTTCCAGACTTCCAGTTCGCTTTCCTGCTTGAAGATGCGCACAAGCACGGGGCTCTCCGGGCGCATCTTCTTCTTCGACATCTCGGCTTTCACCTTGTTGGAAAGCTTCGGCGCCTCGGCGAGCGAGGCGACATCCATGGCCATGCAGCCGGCGAGCAGGCTGCCGGCGACGGCCGCAGCGGCAAGGCGCGCGAAGAGCGGGAGACGCAGGCGGGTGGTTTCAAGAGAAAGACGGTGGCGAAGCGCAAACATGGGTCGTTTTCGGTTTTCGGGATCCGGGTGCGCCGCAGTCCTCGCGGCGCGTCTCGGTTCAGAGTCCAAGCGATTGCTTAGAACTTCGTTAATCTTACGGCCTTCATCGGCCTCGCGCGGCGTCATGCCTCAGTTTTTGCCCCGAATCCGGGGCCTGCAATTCGGCTGGAGCTTAAATCCTCAAGCCCCTTCAGCTTCAAGCCCAGCTTTGCGGCTTTCTTTCGACCTGACATCACGGCGCAAACACAATATCGTCAGACGCTTGCGTCGGGCCGTTTTGCGGAGAGAAAACTTGATTTGCGACGACACCCGTCACATCTCTGACTGGGTTCATTGAAAGGCGAAGGCAATGCTGACGATCGGCGATCTTTCCAGGGAAACGGGCGTCAAGGTTCCGACCATCCGCTACTATGAGCAGATGGGGCTGCTTTCCCATGCCGAACGCTCGGAGGGCAACCAGCGGCGCTATTCCAGCGAGGAACGCGACCGCCTCGCCTTCATCCGCCACGCCCGCGACCTCGGCCTCACCATCGACGCGATCCGCGAGCTGATCGACCTCAGCCAGCACCCCGAGCGCCCTTGCCACGACGCCGACCGCATCGCCGCCGAGCAGCTCGCGACCGTGCGGCGCAAGATCGCCCGGCTGCGCAAGCTCGAATCCGAGCTGGAGCGCATCACCAGCCATTGCCATTCCGACCAGATCAGCGACTGCTACGTCATCCGGGCGCTGGCCAATCACGATCTCTGCACCGACGACCACGACTAGGACGTCTCCGCTTCCCCCGAGAATGCCTGGGACGCTGCGAGCAGCTTCAGTTTCCGGAGCTGGTTTTCGCGCGGCTCGTGCATGTCGAGCAGCCCCTGGAGCCGGCCATCCGCGCGGATGAGGAACAGGCCTGCCGTGTGCTCCATCGTGTAGCTGTCGGACGCCGTCGGCACCTTCCTGTAAAAAGCGGAAAACGCATCCGCCGCCGCCTTCGTCTGCGCGGCATCGCCGCGCAGCGCGATGATTCTCGGATCGAAGGAGGTCATGTAGAGCTTCAGCAAATCCGCCGTGTCGCGCTCGGGATCGATGGAGACGAAGAGCGGCGTGATCTTGTCCGCCGCCGGGCCGATCTCCTTCAGAAGCGCAGATAGTTCGAACAGCGCTGTCGGGCAGACATCCGGGCAATGGGTGAAACCGAAGAAGACGAGATAGGGCCTGCCGGCGAGATCGGCCGACTGGAAGGGCTTTCCATCGACCGTCTGCAGGGTGAAGGCGCGCTGTTTCGGCTGGTCCCGGCGCGGCGCGAGGGCCGCGGTCAGCACGCCTGCTGCCGCGGCCCCCATGAAGAGAGCGATGAGGGTGCGCCGCCTCATCCCCTGATGGGCCTCAACAGGCGCAGCGCATTCATCGTGACGAGCACGGTCGCGCCGGTATCGGCAAGGATCGCCGGCCAGAGGCCGGTGATGCCCATGACGGTCGTCACCAGGAAAACGCCCTTGAGGCCGAGCGCGATGACGATGTTCTGCACGATGTTGCGCATGGTACGCTTCGAAAGGTCCGCCATCAGCGCGACGTCGCCGACGCGGCCGTGCAGGATGGCGGCGTCCGCCGTTTCCAGCGCCACATCCGTGCCGCCGCCCATGGCGATGCCGATATCGGCGGCGGCGAGCGCCGGAGCGTCGTTGATACCGTCGCCGATCTTGCCGACGACGAAGCCCTCGCGCTGGAGTTCGCCGACGATGCGCTGCTTGTCCTCTGGCATCAGCTCGGCGCGCACCTCGATGCCGAGTTCGGCGCCGACGGCTTTTGCCGTGCGGGCATTGTCGCCGGTCAGCATGATCGTCTTGATGCCGGCGTCGCGCAGGGTCTTCAGGCCGCTGGCGGCATCGGCGCGCGGCTCGTCGCGCATGGCGATGGCCCCGGCGAGAACGCCGTCGACGATCAACATGGAGACGGTCTTGCCATCGTCGTTGAGCGCCGTGGTGGCGGCCTGCACGTCCTTAGAAAGCGCGACCCGCTCGGCGGCGGCCTTCGGCGAGCCGAGGAAGACATCCCTGCCCTCGACCGTAGCGGTGACACCCTTGCCGCCCAACGCGCGGGAGCCGGTGGCGACCGGGGGAACGATGCCGTCTTCGGCGGCTTTGCCGAGAATGGCGAGCGCCAGCGGATGGCTGGAACCGGTCTCCAGCGCGGCGGCGAGGCGCAGGACCTCAGCCACCGGTTGGGAGAAGGCGACGACATCGGTGACCTTGGGCTTGCCCTCGGTCAGCGTGCCGGTCTTATCGAAGGCGATGGCGGTGAGTTTCCCCAGACCTTCCAGAACCGCCCCACCTTTCATGAGCAGGCCGCGCCGCGCGCCGGACGACAGCGCGGCGGCGATGGCGGCGGGCGTGGAGATGACGAGCGCGCAGGGGCAGCCGATCAGCAGCACGGCGAGGCCCTTGTAGATCCACGCGTTCCAGTCACCGCCGAAGAACAGCGGCGGGATGATCGCGACGAGCGCGGCGACGACGACCACGCCGGGCGTATAATATTTCGAGAAACGGTCGATGAAGCGTTCGGTCGGGGCCTTCGATTCCTGCGCCTCCTCGACAAGCTTGATGACGCGGGCGATGGTGTTGTCCGCGGCCGCCGCGGTGACGCGGATGCGCAGGGCCGCATCGCCGTTGACCGTGCCGGCGAAGACCGCATCGCCGACCTCCTTGCGCACCGGCGTGCTTTCGCCGGTGACGGGAGCCTCGTCGATGGCGCTCTCGCCCTCGATGATTATGCCATCGGCGGAGATGCGGTCGCCCGGGCGCACGAGGATGACGGCGCCGACGGAAAGCTGCTCGGCCGGCACTTCCTTCGTGCGGCCCTCCCCTTCTTCCAGTAATGCCGTCTTCGGCACGAGAGCGGAAAGCGAGCGGATGCTGTCGCGCGCCTTGCCGGCCGCGACGCCTTCCAGCAATTCACCGACGAGGAACAGGAAGACGACGGCGGCGGCCTCCTCCGTGGCGTTGATGATCACCGCGCCGACGGCGGCGATGGTCATCAGCATCTCGATGGAGAAGGGCGTGCCGGCGAGCGCGGCCATGATGGCGCGGCGGGCGATCGGCACGAGGCCGACAGCCATGGCGATGATGAAGGCATAGGTCGCAATGGACGGGAAAAGATGGCCGATGCCATAGGCGAAGACCAGCGCCGCACCGGCGAAGATGGTGAGGCGGCCCTTCCTGCCCTTCCACCACGGGCCTTCGGAAGGACCATGGTCATGACCGTGCAATCCTTCGACGGCGACGGCTTTCGGCGCATGGTCATGGCCGGCATGATCGTGATGGTCGTGGTCGTGTGCATGATCGTGACCGTGCCCATGGTCATGCCCATGGTCGTGATTGCAGCCGGGACCATGCTCGTGTTTGCCGGCCGGCTTTTCCGCCGCGAGCGCCGCGCCGGGCGTGACGGTATAGCCGAGGCCGGAGACCTTGCGGCGGATCGCCTCCAGATCGCTCGTGACATCGTGCTGCACGCGCATGGTGCCGGCCGTCACGGATACGGACACATCCGCCACCCCCGGCATGCGGCGCACGGCCGTATCGATCGTGCTGGCGCAGGAGGCGCAATCCATGCCCTCCACCCGGAACCGCGTCTCTTTCACATCGGACATCGCATCATCCTCTTTCGTCTGTCGAGGATGTTCTACGACCTCTAGCGACTAGAGGTGCAAGAGCCGTTTCCGAAAAAAATCGGCAAAAGTACCGCATTGAATTGTGCCGCCGGCCTGTGCTAGAGAGCCGCCACTTATTGCAGGTTTCATCTGCTGGTTGGGGAGGACGCCATGTCTTGCGACGCCCTCTTCCAATCGGGGATGGGCTCGGTAGATGCCCCCCGAACGGAAGAACGCTTTTCGATGCGTGCCATCGCGGCATGGTCTGGCTTAGACGCCGTTACGCCCTCCGGCCCCGTGCGGCCGGTGAAGACACCGCGCCTGCCCGTCCTCCATTTCACGCGATATGCCGACCGGGCGAACAGCGCAAAGGCGCTGTCACATCGCCGTGTCCGCACGACGATACCGTAACAGACGGTTCCTTCCCTGAGCCCATGCGGAGCGGGAGGCTGACGCCTCTTTCTGCCGCGATTCCTCGCGTTCCGGCACCGGCCGGCGCGCGATCCACCGCAAGAAGACAGGTCCTCCATGTCCCTGAACACGCCCTATTACCTGATCGACAAGTCGAAGCTTCTCGCCAACATGGAAAAGATCGCGCTGCTGCGCGAGATTTCCGGTGCCAAGGCGCTGCTGGCGCTGAAGTGCTTCGCCACCTGGTCGGTCTTCGATTTCATGCGGGACTACATGGACGGCACGACCTCCTCGTCGCTGAACGAAGTGCGCCTCGGCCACGAGCGCTTCGGCAAGGAAACGCACGCCTATTCAGTCGCCTATGCCGATTACGAGATCGACGAGGTCATCAGCCACGCCGACAAGATCATCTTCAACTCCATCGGGCAGCTCGACCGCTTTTCCGACAAGGCATCCGGCATCGTGCGGGGCCTGCGCCTCAATCCCGGCATTTCCTCCTCCAGCTTCGACCTCGCCGACCCGGCCCGCCCCTTCTCGCGCCTCGGCGAATGGGATGTGAAAAAGGTCGAGCCGGTCATGGACCGCGTCTCCGGCTTCATGATCCACAACAACTGCGAGAACGGCGACTTCGACCTGTTCGACCGCATGCTCGGCACCATCGAGGAGAAGTTCGCGCCCCTGCTGAAAAAGGCCGAATGGGTGAGCCTTGGCGGCGGCATCCATTTCACCGGCGCGGACTATCCGCTGGAAAAGTTCGCCGAGCGGCTGAAGCGCTTTGCCGGCGAATATGGCGTGCAGGTCTATCTGGAGCCGGGCGAAGCCTCGATCACCAAGTCCACCTCGCTTGAGGTGACCGTGCTCGACACGCTCCACAACGGCAAGGACCTCGCCATCGTGGACAGTTCCATCGAGGCGCACATGCTGGACCTCCTGATCTACCGCGAGAGCGCCAAGCTTTCCCCGAATACCGGGCCGCACCGCTACATGGTGTGCGGCAAGTCCTGCCTTGCCGGTGACATCTTCGGCGAGTTCAATTTCGAGCAGGAACTGAAGGTCGGCGACCGCATCTCCATCCAGGACGCGGCCGGCTACACCATGGTCAAGAAGAACTGGTTCAACGGCGTGAAAATGCCGGCGATCGCCATCCGTGAACTCGATGGCAGCATCCGCACCGTCCGCGAATTCGATTACGCGGACTACGAAGCAAGCCTTTCCTAATCCCCTCATCAACCCCAGAAGGAGCTATTCCGGGACATGAAGAAGAACGTGCTCATCATCGGCGCCGGCGGCGTTGCACAGGTCGTTGCGCATAAATGCGCCCAGAACAACGACGTGCTCGGCGACATCCACATCGCTTCGCGCACCAAGGCGAAGTGCGACAAGATCATCGCGTCCGTTCATGAGAAGAAGGCGATGAAGCAGCCGGGCGTCCTCGAAGGCCACGCCCTCGACGCGCTCGACATCGAGGCCACCAAGGCGCTCATCACGTCGACGAAATCCGAGATCGTCATCAATGTCGGCACCGCCTTCCTCAACATGTCGGTGCTGCGCGCCTGCATGGATACGGGCGTCGCCTATATCGACACCGCCATCCACGAAGAGCCGGGCAAGATCTGCGAGACCCCGCCGTGGTACGGTAACTACGAGTGGAAGCGCGCCGCCGAATGCGAGGAGAAGGGCATCACCGCCATCCTCGGCGCCGGCTTCGACCCCGGCGTCGTCAACGCCTATGCCAAGCTCGCCAAGGACGAATATCTCGACAAGGTGACGGACGTCGATATCGTCGACATCAATGCCGGCAGCCACGGCAAGTACTTCGCCACGAACTTCGACCCGGAAATCAACTTCCGCGAATTCACCGGCGTCGTCTATTCCTGGCAGAACGGTCAGTGGCAGACCAACAAGATGTTTGAAATCGGCAAGGATTACGACCTGCCGGTCGTCGGCACGCGCCGCGCGTATCTCTGCGGCCATGACGAGGTGCATTCGCTCGCCAAGAACATGGACGGCGCGAATGTGCGCTTCTGGATGGGCTTTGGCGATCACTACATCAACGTCTTCACCGTGCTGAAGAACCTCGGCCTGCTCTCCGAGCAGCCGGTCAAGACCGCCGAAGGCCAGGAAGTCGTGCCGCTCAAGGTCGTCAAGGCCGTGCTGCCCGATCCGGCATCGCTCGCCCCCGGCTACGAGGGCAAGACCTGCATCGGCGACTACGTGAAGGGCCTGAAGGACGGCAAGGAAAAGACCGTCTTCATCTACAACGTGGCCGACCACAAGGAAGCCTATGAGGAAGTCGGTTCGCAGGGCATTTCCTACACCGCCGGCGTTCCGCCGGTCGCCGCCGCGATGCTGGTCGCGACCGGCGAGTGGGACGTGAAGAAGATGGCCAACGTGGAAGAACTACCGCCGAAGCCCTTCATCAACCTCCTGAACCGCATCGGCCTGCCGACCCGCATTCAGGACGAGGACGGCGACCGCGCCGTCAGCTTCTAAGACCGAAACCGCCGGCCGCGCTCTCACGCGCGGCCGGTTGCCAATCGAATACAAAGGACAGCGCCGTGACGTCTGTGAAGGACACCCATTATCTCATCGCCGACGTCAGGCTGGAGGAAGGCTTCGAGAGGGACGGCGACGTCATCGTCGCCACCCGCACCGCGCTCTACACCGTGGAAATCCACGATGGCAGGATCGCCGCGCTGCATGCCGCAGGCAGCCCCCTCCCCGCCGGCCTGCCCACATACCGGGCGAACGGCCAGCTCGCGCTGCCCACCATGCGCGACATGCACATCCACCTCGACAAGACCTTCTACGGCGGCCCCTGGCAGGCCCCGCGCCCGCGCAAGGGCAAGACGATCATGGACATGATCGCGCTGGAGGAGAAGCTGCTGCCGCAATTGCTGCCGACCTCCGTCGAGCGCGCCGAGGGCCTGATCGCCCTCCTGCAATCCAAAGGCAGCACCGTCGCACGCAGCCATTGCAACATCGATCCCGTCAGCGGCCTGAAGAGTCTCGAACACCTAAAGCGCGCGCTGGAGAAGCATGCCGACAATTTCACCTGCGAGATCGTCGCCTTCCCGCAGCACGGCCTGCTGCATTCCAGGGTCGAGGGGCTGATGCGCGAGGCGATGGGGATGGGCGTCGATTTCGTCGGCGGCCTCGACCCGACCAATATCGACGGCGCGATGGAACAATCGCTCGACGCCATGTTCCAGATCGCGCTCGACACCGGCAAGGGCGTCGATATCCATCTGCACGAGGGCAACCCTTCGGGCATCGCCGCCATCGACTACATGCTCGATACCGTGGAGAAGACCCCCGCCCTGAAGAACAGGCTGACGATCAGCCATGCCTTCGCGCTGGCCGACCTCGGGCCGGAGCAGCTTGCGCAGACCGCCGCGCGCCTTGCCGAAAACGGCGTCGCCATCGCCTCGACCGTTCCGATCGGCCGAATGGTCATGCCGCTGGCGCAGCTTTGCGAGGCCGGCGTCGCCGTCATGACCGGCACGGACAGCGTGATCGACCACTGGTCGCCCTTCGGCAGCGGCGACATGCTGGAAAAGGCCAATCTCTACGCCCAGCTCTATCGCGGCTCGGACGAATACAGCCTCTCCCGCTCGCTCGCCATCTCGACCGGCGGCATGCTGCCGCTCGACGACGACGGCAACCGCGTCTGGCCGAAGGTTGGCGACGAAGCCGGCTTCTCGCTTGCCCCGGCAAGCTGCACCGCCGAGGCCGTCGCGCGCCTGCCGGCCCGCAGCGCCACCTTCCACAAGGGTCGCCTCGTTTCGGGCAACGTGGAGAAGGCCGGGGCCTGATACGGAAAGGCCGGCGCGCGCCTAGACGATCTTCTCGATCTCCAGTTCCTGCCCGCCGACCGTCACCACATCGCCGACGCTCTTGCCCACCAGCAGCCGGGCGACCGGCGAGACGTAGGAGATCGACCCCGCCTTGGGGTCGGCCTCATCCTCGCCGACGATGCGGTAGGTCTGCACGCGCCCGTCGTCCCGGTTGAACGTCACGGTGCTGCCGAAGGCGACGACGTCGTTCGAAGCGGGCGGGGCGATGAGCTGGGCGGTGCGCAGGCGCTCGACGAGATAGCGGATATCGCGCGCCGGACCTGCCGTCTGGCGGCGGCGCTCGTTGATGTCCTCGACGCCGTTGCCGGCCTCGAAGGCGGCGCGCGCCTCCTGAAGCTGGCGCTCAAGCGCTTTCAGGCCCGCTTCCGTCACCAGATTCGGGTGGGGCGAGACGGGGCGGTCCGGAAGCTGGGTTTCCGCTGCCGTTTCCGCGCTTTCTTCCTTGACGAATGCGACGCTCACGCTCGAACTCCGTTATCATGTGCGAGGCCGATATCTAGGAAAAATCGCGGACGATTGCTACCGAAGCCAGACGGCAATATCCGCAGGCCTGCGGCCACTCCACTTCTGCACGCCGAGTTTTTCCCAGACGAATTTCTTGGCGGCCGCCTCCGCGGCTTCACGGTTCGGATAAGTATGCGGCAGGACGTAGTCCTTGCCCTCGCAGCACAGCAGGGCGCGGCAACTCAGAACGTCGAAATGCAACTGAATGTCGGATGTCTCGTTCATATCATCCTCCCTTAAGGCAAGGGAGGAAACCCGGCAGGCCGGCTGAGGTTCCGGCCGCCGCAGCTTTTTATCGGCGTGCCTTCTGCTCGGTGCGCATTTCGGCAAGCGCCCGGATGGCGTCCTGCCGGCCGGTCTCGCCGAGCGCCTCGAAGAGGCGCAGGGCATCGGCGCGCAGGCCGAGATTCTTGTAGGAATAGGCGCGCAGCACCATCAGGTCGGTCGGCTCCGCGCGGAACTGGCGGCGCTGGTCGAGGAAACCGATGGTTTCGCGGTAGCGCTGCGCGCGGAAGCTGGCGACGGCGCGATCGGTCAGGATCGCCGTCTGCAACTCCGCGCCGCGGCTCCGGTCGAGCTTGGCCTTGGTGGCAGCGACCGCCGCATCGCTGGTCAATCCGGCACGCAGATAGGCAAGGCTCTGGCCGTAGGCCGCATCGCTGCGGGTGTGCCCTTCGCCGGCAAACGCGGCCTCGAAGGCCTGCGCCGCCTCCATCGGCCGGTTGAGTTCCATCAGGCACCAGCCGAGCGACAGCGCGCCGGCCGGGGGCAAGCCGGCGGGATCCTGCGTCGAGCGACAATTCACGGTGCCCGTCGCGCGCCGCGCCGTGCGGGCGGTGCGTTGCGGCTTGACCGCGACCTCTTCGACGATCTGTGTGCGCTCCGTCTGCGCGGGCAATTCACGCTCGGCCGAAGCGACCTTCGGCAGCCCCGCCCGGCGCAGCGGAGCGGCGTCGTTGCTCGTATCCGCCTCGCCCAGCCGCGCGATGCGCTCCGAGCGGCCGGCCCAGGCCTGCTTGATGGCCGCAAGACCCGCCCGGTCCTCCAGCCGCAGATGCGCGACGCCGAGACCATAGGCGGCCGGTTCGTAATCGACCTTCCATTGCAGCACCTGCGAGAACCATTCGCCGGCCGTCCGCGGCTGGTTCATGGCCAGTGCGTACCAGCCAAACTGTTCCCCGGTTTCCGGGTGCTTTTCCTCCAGCGTGACCGCAGCAATGCGGTTCAGCACCGCCGCATCCAGCTTCGGCAACGGGTCGAGGGCGAGAAGATTGGCCGTCGCCGCGAGATAGGTTTCCATCGCCTGGTCGGATGTCGTGCGCCAGGCATACATGACGTCCTCGGCCTCGCCCGGCATCTTGCGGGCGAGCAGGATGAGCGCGAGGCCCTGCGATGCCGAGGCGGAATCCTCGACGGCGCGCGCCTTGCGGAAGAAGGGTTCGGCAAGCGCGTTCTGGTCCCGGCGCAAATGATACCAGCCGAGCAGCAGCGCGTCGGAAGCAAGCCCCTCGTCCGCCACCAGTTTTTCGACGATCTTCAGATAGGCGGGCGCGACGGTGATCGTCGGGTCCTCGTCGCCTTCGCCGACGAAGCGGCGGGCAAGATCGCCGCGGATCGCATCGAACTCCTTCGTGCCGTCCGCGCCGGCACGCTCGCGGGCGAGCAGGTCCTGCATGTCGGCATAGCCGAGAACGGTCGAAGCCTTCTGCACGGTCGCAATGCGCACGGGCGCATCCGTGCAATTGTCCAGCATATAGCCGTAGGTGTCCTTCGCGCGCTGCGGACGCTCCGTCTTGACGAAGGCTTCCGCCACGCGCCAGAGCACATCCGCATCGCTGCAGGTCAGGAGGCTCGGCGTTTCCGCTCCGAGGCGCACCACATCCTCACTCTTGCCGGCATTGGAGGCTGCGACCAGCGCCGCCCGCTTTTCCGCCACGTCGAGGCGCTCGACGAGATCGGCGGGCGGGGTCCACTGCGGATCGTCCTTCTGGCGCTTGGCGATGGCGGCACGCACATCGGCATAACGCGACTGGCTGTAGAGCGCCCACATCTCTTCCAGTTGCCGGTCCTCGTTGACGGGTACGGCAAGGGGATTTTCCGGTGGCGTCCATGTCGGGTAGAGCGCACGCAGGCGGGCGATCTCGGCATCGAGGCGGGCGGTGTCGCCGCGGGCAGCGAAATAGCGCAGCGCGCTTTCATCGACCACGGGCTCGGCGCGCGTCGTCGCCGCGCCCTGCGCCGGCTCGGCAGCCTGCCCCTTTTCCTGAAGCTGCGCGAATTCTATGCGGGGACGTTTTGCGGCGGGCGCCATGTCACGCGTTTCGTCCGCGCCGGTGCCCGGATACGGCAAGCCCTTCATCGCATCACCGGGCACGCCGAGGGAGAGGCCGGCAACGCTGACCGCGCCGGCTGAGGCGAGGGCGACCGCAACAAGGATCGACTTCATCCCGAATTTCCTTCGGTGCTCGTGCATAACATCCAGCTCCGGCCTGGACCGAGGCGCCTGCATGCGCCGTCAACGTCGGAACACGTCGCCATGTCCCCCAGGAAGAGCCAACCAGCCCGATAAAAGCGCGATAGGGTTAACGCCCGGTAAAGGCCGCTCAACTCTCCCGGCCAAAGCGTCGCAGCAACCCCGAAGTGGCGATGCCGAGCAGGATCGACAGGACGCAGAACACCACCGCGTAGGCAAGGATGTTCGAGGAAAGCCAGTTGGCCGCTACGAGACGCATATTGGCGAAACTCAGCGGCTGCGTGGCGACGAAGCGGGCCCTACTCACCGGGCGCGTATCGAGTTCCGCCGTACCCTTGCCGTAAAGGCTCGCATAACCGGCAAGCTGGCGCCAGCGCTCCTCCTGCGCCACGGCTTCCATGCCCGCGCGCAGGTCCGCGCCCGTCGGGGCGGAAAGCACCGTCCAGGTGCCCGTCCGCTCCGGGCTGTCGCCCTGCGCGATCAGGAAGCGCGCATCCTCACCCGGCATGACCGCCTCCTCCGCGCCGGGCAGGAGACGCAGGGAAGAGAGCGAGATGTCGAACGTATCCTGCAGCCAGGCCTCGAAGGCGGAAATCTGCCCGCGCCAGGAGCCGCCGCGCACGCGCGATTGCCACTCGTTGAAGGCATCCTGCGTCGCGCCCTGCTGGACCCCACCCGCCGCCGCGCCCCAGGACGACGCGCTTTCGGCGGCGATATGCGTCTGGTCGAGCACCATCGGCGGCAATTGGGAGATCGTTCCGACGAGGACGGCGTCACGCTCGCCGATCGCCAGCGCCGAGGCCTCGGGCCTGAGCTGCAGCACGCGCCCGCTGGCCACCGCCGTCTTGCCGAGGAAGGTCGCGCTCGCCGAGAGCGTGTCGGCATCGAGGTGATCGAGATAGAGCGCGGCCGGCTCGGCTTGACCGTTATAGGGGAAGCCGGTGCCGGAAAGGGCCGAAAGATTCGGCAACTGCCCCATGCGGGCGAAACGCGGCATGCGCAGTTCGGAGGAATCGAACAGGGCGAAGCGCGGCTCCTGCGAGGCGCTGGCCCCCGGCGCGCAGATCCTGTCGGCCTGGGTCAGCATCACCGTCTCGATGTCGATGCGGTTCGGGCCGGGGCGGAAATGCCGCATGGTCACGCGGATCGGCAGATGGCGGAAGATGCCGCCGTTCCGGCTGGTAATGGGCACGGTGGAGGCGATGTTGCCGTTGACATAGATGTCTATATGGCTGCCGGGCTGGACCTCTGGGGAATAGGCCGCGTCCAGCAGCAGGATCGCCTCGCCATAGGCGTCGGCATAGAAGTCCGAGGGAATGCCGACATCGAAACCGGTGCGGAAGCGCCGGCCCGTGAAATCGCCGGTGCGCACGCCGAGCGAGGCGAAGCTGAGCGTGGTCTGGCCAGTCAGAAGCGGCATGTCCGCCGCATTGCGCTGGCGCACGCTAAGCGCCTCGCGCGTCACGCCGATCGGCCGGTCGACGGGCGCGACCATGCCCTCCACCGCGCCTTCGATCGAACGCCAGTCCGGCCCGCTGACCACGAAGACCTTGCGGTCGCCGGCCGGCGCATCGACGAAAGTGGCGACTGCGGATGCATGCGCCGAGGCCGGCAGGGCCGGCAGCAGCGGGGCGAGATCGCCGACCGTGCCGACCAGCACCGTGAGGTCGCCCG
>APMI01017408.1_pt1 | contig 18341 bp, 12 predicted proteins | sample 667938 | NCBI WGS metagenome assembly APMI01 (sample SAMN01084076, study PRJNA167559) | wastewater metagenome | biome: Wastewater | place: Denmark: Ejby Moelle, Odense | collected 2011-11-28 | reverse complement strand
TATGTAAAAAAAGTTTGTAAAGCAGCCATACGAATCATAACTTAGTTATTGCAAATTGTGTATTTTTTTGTTTTATAAAGAATTATTTTTTGTTAAAAATCAATTTGCAACGTAATTAGAAAGTGTTTTCATTCGAGATAGTATAAAATAGAATGGAAAATTTCTTGTACGTTTGCGAACTTTGAAACTCAATGCGCAAATTTAAAAGAATTTATCATGCCGTACTTATTCTTACTGTTATAACTCTTTTAACAGTGAGCAAACAAATTGGCGCAATCAACATTGGTACTAAAAAGCACAGCATTAGCACGCCACATTCGTTCCTATTTTCACACAATCGAGTAAAAGATACTATTCCTGCAAAAGGAAATCTTACCATAAAAGGCGATAGCGTTCGGGCAAAGGCAGACACCCTTAATCAGCATCTTGCCGATAGTGTTCAGATAGATAGTACAGAGATAGATACTACCCAAAAACCATCCATAGACACGTTTACATTAAAAGTTTCAAAGGATACGCTTTCTGCTCCGGTAAATTATACGGCACAGGATTCTGCAATAGGCTTAGTTCAGGGAAAAACGATAGAGCTATACGGGAATGCCAAAACTGAGTATGAGTCATCTTCCTTGCAGGCACCTTACATGAAGTTAAACCAGGCTACAGGCATTGTATCTGCCAAAGCTGGTAGGGATAGTACTGGATCAGTAAGTAAGTATATAGAAATGAACGACGGGCAATCCGCATACAAATCGGATTCATTAGATTATAATTTCAAAACCCAGCAAGGGGTCATTCGGGGAACGATTTCGCAGCAGGGAGAAATGTTTATTCATTCTCAGTTGGCCAAAAAGGTGAATGAAAATACCATATATGCAAGAGGAAGTTTTTTTACTACCTGCAATCTCGATCATCCTCACTTTGGATTTCGTGCAAATAAATCTAAAATAGTAAATAAAAAATTGGCAGTAACGGGAGCTGTACGGCCCGAGTTTGATTCGGTACCGGTACCAATTTATTTACCATTTGGGCTTTATCCTTTATATCAGGGACGTCATTCGGGATTTATGGCACCCAGTTTTGAAACAAACGATCAGGAGGGTGTGGGGTTGTCGGGGATGGGTTATTATTTGGGAATCAGCGATTACTGGGATGTGCAGGTTACAGGAGATATTTACTCTTTTGGTACCTGGCGGGTAAATGCCATGCCGCAGTATATAAAGAATTACAAATACAGAGGTACGGTCAATTTGGGTATTCAAAGTACCAAACGAAACACAAAGGGAGATCCGGACTATTCCAAGAGCAATACATTTACTTTTGGTTGGACACACTCCTCAGACAGCCGCGCTCGCCCGGGAGTAGGGTTTTCGGCTAATGTAAATATGAGTTCCACTAATTATGGAAGAAATGTTCCCAATAATGTATATCAAAATTTCAATAATAACTTAACATCGTCTATTTCTTACTCAAAGCAGTGGCAAGATAAACCCTTTAATCTAACTTTGGCCATGAGCCATAGCCAAAACAATAGTTCCCGGCTGATGACCATCAATTTGCCTACCGCCAATTTTAGTGTAACGACCATTTATCCATTTCAAAAAAAGGAGTCGGCAGGAACTAAGAAATGGTATGAGCAGTTGGGTGTAGGCTATTCGGGTAGTTTTAGAAACGATTTTAATTTTTATGACAGTGTTAGTTATTCAAGGTCTAACCAATTAATAGGCGGTCGTCATTTCTTAGATTTCTTGTTAGATACGGCTCGTTATAGTGCTAATCATAGCATTCCCATTAGTTTGTCGCTTCCACCTATTTTGGGCGGCGCCTTGGTAATATCGCCATCCATTTCATATTCTCAGGAGTGGGTAGATAAGATTAGTGATTTTAGCTGGGGCCCAAAAACTTTTTATAGAGGAGATAGTGCATATACACGCGATACCATTATAGCCGCCTACTCTCCCAGAGGGATTTATATTAAACAACAAACTTCTTTTGGCGTATCGTTTAATACAGCATTGTATGGCACATATCAGTTTAAGAATAAAAAAGTTTTGGCAATTCGCCACGTAGTAAGACCAACTTTTGGATTGAATTATACGCCTGATATGACAAGAAAATACTGGCAAGAGGTGCAAATAGATAGTATTGGTACCAAGGCTTTATTCAATCGATTGGACGGATTGTATTCGAGACCTATGAACCAGTTTACCAGCAGACGATCGGGAGGAATAAGTTTTGGGTTAGACAATAATTTGGAAATGAAAGTTCGTAACAAAGCAAAGCACAAAAAGGAATCGGATGATTTGCCAAACGAAAAGAAAGAGATGGATAGTACTGCCACTTCCGATTCAAATATACCGGGCAATATAGCAGCTGTGCCTTCCATAGATAAAGGAGCCACTCGAAAGATTAAACTAATAGATGGTTTTGGATTTAATGGATCGTACAACTTTTTGGCAGATAGTATGAAACTTTCGCCCATCAGCTTGTATTTGCGTACAAATCTATTTACAGACGGCGGCATGTTTGAAGGGAGTAGTGTAAAAACCAGTGGAATCAATTTTAATGCTTCTGCAACATTGATTCCTTACCTGTTGAACGATTATGGGTATGCCACTTCTAAATATGCTTGGAGCGGAAACAATTTTTCAGTTGGAACTATTACAAACGCCAGTATTTCGTTAAGTACGAGTTTTCAGAGCCAACCCAAAGATAAAGCCAAAGCCGATGCTAGAGAAAAGGTGATAAATCAGCGATTGAACGATCCCATGCTTCAAGCAGACCAGCAAAGGTTGTTAGAGTTTGCTCGTCAAAACCCGGCAGAGTTTGTGGATTTTAATACCCAATGGTCGCTTAGTTTGTCTTACTCGTTAAATTATTCTCGAAAAGGTAGAAATTTGAATACGCTTCAAAGTTCCATAAGCCCTATTACTTCAAGTGTGAACTTTACTGGAGATTTTAGTCTTGCTCCCAAATGGAAGTTTATGGTAAACGGATACTATGACTTTGCTACAAAAAAAATACAAACTTTTTCAATGGCCATATCAAGAGATTTGCATTGTTGGCAAATGGCTATCAACGTAACACCAATCGGATTATATCGTTTCTTCAATTTCACTATCAGCCCCAAAGCGGGAATTTTACAAGATCTAAAAATCAACCGTACCCGGTCATTCTACACTAATTAATTGATCGACGCGTGCTTATTTATTTGTTTTTGAAGATTGATTTTTGATGGCGGTTTCCATTGCATTATACACTTTGTCCTTTAACTCGTTTGCTGATATGTTTTGAGAATTAACCGGAGGTAGAAATTCTATTTGAAGCTTTTTAGGTAAAAAGAAAAATGGTTTATTCAATGGTACTGCTTCTTTTGTTCCAGAAATAATGGTAGGAATAATGGCGGTACCTGTTTCGTGTGCTAATTTAAAAGCACCACTGTAAAACGATTTTAGCGGTTCTTTCGTTCTGTTGCGGGTCCCTTCCGGGTATATGCACATGTGCATTCCCATTTTCAGTACTTGTTTCATTTTTTCAAAGCTTTCTCTGCGGCTTCTTTCGCTTTTTCTATCTACCAATACGGATCCCTTAGCATAAAACCATCCAAAAATGGGCACTTTTGCAAAACTTACTTTTGCAATTGTTTTATTTGCACCAGGAATAAAAGGAGATGAAATAGGAATATCCAGTAAAGAGTTGTGATTGCAGGTAACAATATAACTTTTACCTTTTTGAAAATATTCAACACCTTTTATTTTTAAGGGGCATCCAATCAAAAACATCCAAACGTGCATCCAACCTTTAGAAAGGCGAATTAAAAAGGCAGTTCCTCTTGGCTCGGACAACAAATATGAAATCATTGAGAAAGGAAAAATGATGATAAAGGTGATGATAAACGTTACCAAACCCCATGTAGCCCATATTCTGCCTGCTATTTCTTTAAAAATACTCATAGTCTTATTGAATGTCCACAAAAATAGTTGATTTCAAATTTGCCCACTCATCCTTTAGCACACTATAATAAACTGAGGTTCTACGATTGCCATTCCATAATAAAGAATGGCTTCTCAACGTTCCTTCCTCCACACCACCAATTTTTTCGAGTCCTTTTCGGGCGCGAATATTGGATGCTCCGGTTTTAAACTCTACTCGCTCAAAGCCAAGTTCTTCAAAGGCAAACCGCATCATGGCATATTTTGCATGACGGTTGATGCCCGAACTTCTGAACTGCGGTGCCAGCCAGCTCCAACCTATTTCGAGGCGTTTATCGTGCCAGGATATATTTCCAATACTGGTGCTTCCTGCAATAAGGTGAGTAGTTTTTTCTATAATAGTGAAGGGTATTCTTGTGCCAGCATGTTGGGCTTGTATGGCATCTTCCATCCATATTTTTAACTGAACAGGATCGCTCAGATTTAGGGAGAAAAATTCCCACATTACATCATCAAGCTGGGTAAGTGCCAAAAAAGAATTATAGTCTCCTGCTTCTAAAGGGCGAAGCAGTACTTTGTTTGTGCAAAGAGTGGGAGATGGGTTGTTCATTTTTGAGTGTAATATTTTAGATGCTGGATGGTTGTTCTGGTGATGCGATCATTGTTTTGTAACATTGAATATTATAGGGGTTGTAGCATCCAATTTACCGGTGCTATACCGTTTTGTACAAGATACTGATTGGTTTTGGAAAAATGCTTGCATCCCCAAAAACCATTATGTGCTGATAGTGGAGAAGGATGTGCCGCTTTTAAAATACAATGATTAGCCGGATTGATAAAGGCTGCTTTTTCTTGAGCAAATTTTCCCCAAAGCAAAAAAACTATATGCTTTTTTTCTGCTGCTATTTTTTGGATTACAGCATCGGTGAACTGCGCCCAGCCAATTTTTGCATGACTCATCGGTTCTGCCGCCCGAACAGTGAGGGATGCGTTTAGCAAAAAAACACCTTCTTGTGTCCATTGGCTTAGGTTGCCGCTTTCAGGTCGTTGCATACCAATATCAGTTTGCAATTCTTTAAAAATATTTACCAGCGAGGGTGGTGGTGGTACACCCTCTTGCACAGAAAAACATAAGCCATGCGCTTGCCCTGCGCCGTGGTACGGATCCTGCCCAAGAACTAATACTTTTACTTTGTGAAAGGGTGTTGAATTGAACGCATTGAAAATGTCTTGCCCTGCCGGATAGATGGTTTTTTTCAGTTGCTTTTCGATTTTGAGATGGTTGACAATATTTTTGAAATAGGGTTTTTCAAATTCTTCTTTGAGTTGCTCTTTCCACGAAGGTTCTATTTGTACATCCATAGTGTGATTACTTTACGCTGGTCAAACTTAGTCATTGTTTTTTATGATGAGAAATAATCTGTTTGTTATACAAATTGCATAGGAATTGGCCAGATGGTAGATGGCTGGAACGCCCAAGTGTGCGACGCAATATCGATGATAGTAGCACTGCTGTTGGTTCAATAAAAAATGTTATATTGCTGTAATCATTTTAACAATATGGAATATATAGATTACTATAAAGTATTGGGTTTGGATAAAAGTGCTTCGGCAGATGATATCAAGAAGGCTTATCGAAAACTGGCAAGAAAACATCATCCAGATTTGAATCCTAACGATAAGGAAGCCGTGAAAAAGTTTCAGCAGATAAATGAGGCACATGAAGTACTTAGCGATTCAGAGAAGCGGAAAAAGTACGACCAGTATGGTGCTGATTGGAAGAATGCAGATCAGTTTGAACAGGCTCGGCAACAAAGGCAGCAGCAACAGGGAAGCGGGGGTAATCCTTTTGGTGGCACTGGTTATGAAGAGCACTTTACATACAGCGGTAATGACGACTTTTCGGATTTTTTTTCACAAATGTTTGGTGGTACAGGTGGCAGTCGTGCGCATAAGGTGAAGTACAAGGGGCAAGACTTTAGAGCTGAGGTAAAACTGAACCTTAGAGATGCTTACAAAACTCATCAACAAACCTTTGCTGTGAATGGCAAGAATATAAGGATTACAGTGCCGGCTGGCATAGAGAATGGGCAGGAGATTAAGATAAAAGATTACGGCGGCGAAGGAGTAAATGGTGGCCCCAACGGGGACTTGTATATAACATTTACCGTAGTGAATGATACTCAATTTACAAGAAAGGGAAATGATCTGTATGTTGATGTGCCAGTGGATTTGTACACTGCATTACTGGGAGGAGAACAAACGGTGGACACGATGAATGGGAAAGTGAAGTTGACCTTAAAACCCGAAACGCAGAACGAAACAAAAGTGCGATTAAAAGGCAAAGGATTTCCAGTGTATAAAAAGGAACATGAATTTGGCGATTTATACATCACTTGGAAGGTGGAGTTGCCTCGAAATTTGAACGATCGTGAGAAACAATTATTTCAACAATTGGCTAATGAAGCTTCAAAAAAGTAAAACATGGAAAACAAAGAAAGCATATTGATAGAAGATTGTTGTAAGTATTACAATATAGAAACTTCTTTTGTAAAGGTGTTAGACGATTATGGGCTTATCTCCCTAAAGCAAACTGATGAAATGTACTACGTTAGTTATTCTGAATTATCCGTACTGGAAAAATATGTACATTTTTATTATGACCTCGATATTAATATGGAAGGGATAGAAGCCATCAGCCATTTGCTACATAAAATTGAAAAATTGCAAGAAGAGGTTCGAACGCTAAGATCGTAATAGGAATTATCATAGGTCAATCGTTTGCACAAAGCTTTGCCGTTAAGCAGTTTCCTCGTTACTTTGTAAACATTGTTTGTGCTATATAATCTTAAATAAGTATTATGAAATTTTGTTCTCTATTGTTAGCCTTAGCATTGCCTGTTATAGCTGTATTTGCCCAGTCCTTGCCAACCGAATTGCAAACCCCAGAAGTGGTTTCAGTAAACAGGATGCCCATGCGGGCAACCGCTTTTGCCTATGAAAATGCTGAGTTGGCGCAAAAGCAGGCAAAAGAAAATTCTAAATATTTTTTATCGCTCAATGGTAGTTGGAAATTCAATTGGGTTCAAAATCCGAATGATAGACCTAAAGATTTTTACAATCCCACATATGATGATAGTCAATGGAAAAACTTTCCGGTACCGGCAAACTGGGAGTTGAATGGTTATGGATTACCCATATATGTAAACCAACCTTATGAATTTGCCGGAAGAAAACTTACAGGAGCCAAAATGAACCCTCCTTTTGATATTCCGGCCGATAACAATCCAGTAGGATCGTACCGAAAAAAAGTAACTATTCCCGAAGATTGGGATGGAAGGCAAGTTTTTATTCATTTAGGTGCTGTAAAATCAGCCTTCTTTATTTGGGTGAACGGGAAAAAAGTGGGTTACAGTGAAGATAGCAAACTGGCAGCCGAATTTGATATTACCAAATACATAAAAACAGGAGAAAATCTTGTCGCATTGGAAGTATATCGTTGGAGTGATGGTAGTTATCTGGAGTGTCAGGATATGTGGCGTATTTCGGGAATAGAAAGAGAGGTATATCTGTATGCTACACCCAAGTTGGACATCAGAGATTTTAAAGTGCAAAGTACTTTAATCAACAATTATAAAGACGGAGATTTTAAAGTAAATGTAGAAGTAAACAGCTACAAAACAGATATCAACACGTTGCACTCTAAGCCCGACACTTTTAGCGTGAATTTACAATTGGTGGATGCTGGTGGTAAAGTTGTTTATCAAGACGATTCCAAAGGAGTTTATTCCGTTTTGGGAAGATACAAAACTGATTTGTCTTTTCAGAAAAACATCCCAGGCGTAAATACTTGGAGTGCCGAAATTCCGTATTTGTACACATTGTACATTACACTTAAAAATAAAAGTGGCAACGCGTTGGAAGTAGTTCCAGTACGAGTTGGTTTTAGAAGTGTTGAAATAAAAGGAAGAGATTTTTTAGTAAATGGCAAGCGTGTGTTTTTTAAAGGCGTGAACAGACACGAGCATAATCCAAAGACAGGGCATACCCTTACAAAAGCTGATATGCGGAAGGATATGGAGATGATGAAAAAGCTAAACGTAAACGCAGTACGTCATTCTCATTATCCTCCCGATCCTTACTGGATGGAACTTTGCGATGAATACGGGCTGTATGTAATAGACGAGGCCAACATAGAATCGCATGGCCGTTACTACGACTTACAATATACCTTCGCCAATGATAAACAATGGAGAGTGCCACATTTGGAACGCATCAAGAGGATGTATGAAAGAGATAAAAATTATCCTTCGATTATTACATGGTCATTAGGCAATGAGGCTGGCAACGGCGTAAATATGTACGAAGCCTACGATTGGTTAAAAAAGAAAGACACACGGCCGGTTCAGTACGAGCGTGCAGAAGAAGACTATAATACTGACGTAATTTGTCCGCAATATCCCTCACCAGACTGGGTGGCTAACTGGGGTAGATCCAAGGAAGTTCGCCCACTTATTATGAGCGAGTATGCACATATAATGGGTAATAGTTTGGGAAACTTTAAAGAATATTGGGACGCTATTGAATCCACAGCCGGCGTACAAGGTGGCTATGTTTGGGAGTGGATAGATCAATCATTTGACACTGTAAAAAACGGAAAACGGATAATGGCCTATGGCGGCGATTTTCCATTAACAGGGCCTGTGAACGAAGATTTCAGCGATAATGACTTTTGTGTAAAAGGTGTGGTAACCGCATATAGGGAACTTACCCCAATGGCGGTAGAGCTTAAAAAGGTACATCAGTTTGTCAAAAGCAGGTATAGAGGAGGCAATGTAATGAATGTTGCAAATACTTATTTTTTTAGAAATATAGACAATGTGCAGTTGAACTGGGAACTGTTGGAAGATGGTAAAAGCATTGCCACAGGAACTGTAGCTAATCTCAATATTCAGCCAAGAGCTGATATGGATATTACCCTGCCAATAAAAGCGAAAGTAAAAGATGATAAGGAATACTTCTTAAATGTTTCTTACCGTCTTAAAAATGCAGAACCGTTATTAGAAAAGGGATATGAAATTGCTGCGGATCAATTTTCGTACTCTGGTGCTGCATATGCCGTAAGGCCATCCATAGCAAAGGGTATCGTAAAAGCAACAAATACAGGCAACCAACTGGCACTACAAGGGAAAGGGTTTGCAATGACTTTTGATGTCCAAAAGGGCGTTTTAACTTCTTACAGCCTCAATGGGATAAATGTTATAGAAAATGGCCCTCAACCTGGTTTTTACAGAGCACCAACGGATAACGATATTGGAGCAGGCTTAAATAAATCGTTGCGTAATTGGAGAAATGTGTATGATAACAGTAACGTGGCAGATAGTAAAACCGAGCAGGTGAGCGATAATGAATACAAAGTAACATTTACGAAAAATATATTATCCGGGAAAGCTCAAACTGTTCAAGTATTTACTATTTATGGTGATGGAAGCATTAACGTAAGCAATACTTATAAAATAGAAAAGGGAGATTACCGCACCATAATGCGTATTGGCAATGATTTAGAATTAAATAAACAATTAAACAATATACAATGGTATGGCCGCGGTCCTTGGGAAAACTATTGGGATAGAAAGTATGCCAGCCAAATTGGTATTTACAAACAAGGATTAAATGAACAATATTTCTCATATGCCCGTCCACAAGAAAGCGGTAATAAAACAGATGTTCGTTGGGCTACTTTCACAAATGCAAAAGGTAAAGGCATAAAAGTAGAGTTCGCCGACAGTCTGTTGTCTGTAGCGGCATTGCCATACAATATTGATGACCTGGATCCGGCTCCGGAAAAACATCAGTACCATTCTGGCGAACTTGTACAACGTGATAAAATTTATATGCACATAGACTTAGTACAGTTGGGAGTACAAGGTATGGACAGTTGGGGTTCTCTGCCAATGAAAAAGTATTGGATTGTTCCAGGAGCATATAGCTATTCCTATTGGATTAGACCCTTATAAACTAAAAAATATTGATACAAAAAAATCTGAAACATTCCTTATACTCGTGGAGAGTGAAACAGAATTATATTTATTAAATATATATTATGAACAAATTGAAATTTTATACGATTGCTATTGCCACCGTTGGATTGTTTATGCAAAGTTGCAGCAGCACTAAACAAAGCAGCGGTTCGGCTTCTAAACCAATATCCGTATATGCGCCGGCGCGTCCTGCTGGGCAACAAGATATGCTGGGTTATGCAGCACCTAAAATTCCAGTGGTTAGGGTTGGATTTATTGGGTTAGGAATGCGTGGCCCAGGTGCAGTAGCCCGTTGGACTCAAATACCCAATACCAAGATTATAGCACTTGCCGATCTTATTCCAGATCGAGTAGAATCTTCCCAAAAAATACTTGAGAAAAATAATATGTCGCGTGCTGTAGGATACTCGGGAAGTGAAGATGCTTGGAAACAGTTGTGCGAAAGGGACGATATTGATTTAGTATATATTGCAACAGACTGGAAGCACCATGTACCCATGGCATTGTATGCAATGGAAAAGGGAAAACATGTTGCCATCGAAGTGCCAGCAGCAATGAATATGAAAGACATTTGGGCATTGATCAATATGTCAGAAAAAACAAGAAAACATTGTATGATGTTGGAAAATTGCGTTTATGACTTCTTTGAACTCACCACCTTAAACATGGCACAAAAAGGATTGTTTGGCGATGTTATCCATGCAGAAGGAGCATACATTCACGACCTTTCTGAGTTTTGGGGTGAGTATTGGAACAACTGGCGTTTAGATTACAATAAAAATCATCGGGGTGATGTGTATCCCACTCATGGAATAGGGCCCATTTGCCAAGCATTAAATATTCATCGGGGTGATAAAATGAACTACCTCGTTGCCGTAGATACAAAACCGTTTAACGGAATTGACGAATGGAAAAGGATGAAAGGAGAAACACCTACTGATTTTAAAAACGGAGATCAAACCATCACCATGATCAAAACTGAAAAAGGCAAAACCATGCAAATTCAGCATAATGTGATGACACCGCGCCCTTATTCTCGGATGTACCAGTTGACCGGGACTAAAGGCTTTGCCAATAAATATCCGATAGAGGGGTATGCCTTAGAAGCTGGGCAGGTTTCTGCTGATGTTACACCCAATCACGAAAAATTATCTGCACATAGTTTTGTAAGTACAGATGTAAAAAAGGCGCTAATGGAAAAGTACAAACATCCCATTCAGGCAGAGTTGGAGGAAAGGGCCAAAAAAGTAGGCGGTCATGGAGGAATGGATTTTATTATGGATTACCGTTTGGCGTATTGTTTGCAAAATGGTCTTCCATTAGATATGGATGTGTATGATATGGCAGAGTGGAGTTGCCTTACCGAGCTTTCCGCAGTATCGTTAGATAACGGCAGCGCCCCCGTATTGATTCCCGATTTTACAAGAGGGGCTTGGAACAAAGTTCAAGGCTACAAACAGGCATTTGTAAAATAGGAATAAGTATTGAATAAGTTCTTTAAAAAAATGCAGATATTCCATCTGCATTTTTTGTTTCTTTTTATGGATGATATTTGCATATAAAAAGGGGCACAATTACTGTAAATATTTGGCATATCTATTAATCAAAAATATATTCAAATGATCTTCAATAGAATTCGATGTATAGTTCTTTTTTTGATATTTTCATTTTCACTTCAGGCACAGCATAGCGCACAAGCATCAACCCCACCGATGGGCTTTATGACTTGGAATTATTTTGGACTCAATATCACAGAGGGGGATGTGAAAACATTGGCAGATGCAATGGTAGCCACTGGCTTACGGGATTTAGGATATGATTACATTTTTATTGACGATGGTTGGCAAGGCGGTAGAGATAACAAAAACAATATGATTCCCGATCCTAAAAAATTCCCATCGGGGATGAAAGCATTAGTAGATTATGTACATAGTAACGGAATGAAAATTGGAATTTACTCTGATGCTGCACCACTTACTTGCGGAGGATATACTGCCAGTTTGCATTTTGAAGAGCAAGATGCGAAAACCTTTGCAGCCTGGGGTTTTGACTATCTGAAGTATGACTATTGCGGCGCACCTGCCGACAAAGAAACTGCAATGGCCCGCTATTCCAAAATGGCAAAGGCGCTAAAAAAATCTGGAAAAAATATTGTTTTTGGAATTTGCGAATGGGGTGATAGGCAACCTTGGTTGTGGGCTAAAAATGCTGGTGGGCAATTATGGCGTACTACCGCCGACATTAGAGACAAATGGCACAGTGGCACAACGCCTAAGAACCAAAGTGCATTGCATGGATCCGGTGCGGGCATCTTGGATATCGTAAATATCAATGCCGGGTTAAATAGCTATGCAGGACCTGGCGGCTGGAACGATCCTGACATGTTGATTGTTGGATTGTATGGTAAAAAAGGAGCACCCTCTTCCGATTTGGGTGGCACAGGGTGTTCTGATGTGGAGTATCAATCGCAAATGAGTTTATGGTGCTTGATGGCTTCACCACTAATGATTACCTGCGATGTAAGGAATATGAACGAGGCTACTAAAAAAATCCTTACCAATAAGGATATAATTTCAATCGATCAAGATTCTTTAGGTATTCAGGCAGAGCGGAAGATCAATAATGACACTTGGCAGGTGTTTGTGAAACCTTTAGCTAACGGCGATGTGGCAATGGGCATTTTAAATGTATCAGACAAAACACAATCAATCCAACTAAGCCTTTCTGAATTAGGAATTGCCAACAAAACTACAGCCATCGATATTTGGAGTAAAGTAAAGTTTAAACTTAAAAAAAGCATAACCGTTACCGTAGCTGCTCATGAAACTAAGGTATATCGGTTGTCAAACTTTCGGAAATAAGATAGGTAGAAACAATTATTAACAAAACAAAATAAATATTAAATGAAATTAGCTTCAATTGACAATAAAACCAGAGATGGGCAACTCGTTGTTGTAAATAAAGAATTAACAAAAGCAGTTAAAGTATCCGAAATTGCAGAAACAATGCAATTCGCAATTGATAATTGGAAAGAAACAGAAACTAAATTGCAAGATGTTTACAAAGACTTAAACTCCAACAAGTTGCCTCATGCGTTTAGCTTCTCTTCTGTAAGAGTCTTAGCTCCAATTCCGAGAGGTTATCATTGGGCTGACGGAAGTGCCTATGTTACTCACGTAGAGCTCGTCCGTAAGGCTAGAAATTCTGAATTGCCAGAATCTTTTTGGACAGATCCTCTAATGTATATGGGAGCTTCCGATGCATTTATTGGAGCCAATGATGCCATTGAGGTCGAAAGTGAAGATTGGGGAATTGATTTTGAATCTGAAGTAGGTGTTATTACAGATGATGTTCCAGCAGGAACTAATTCAGAAGATGCATTAAAACACATCAAGTTAATTACCATTATTAATGACGTTTCTTTACGCAATTTAATACCAAATGAGATATCCAAACAATTTGGATTCTATCAATCTAAACCTTGGACATCATTTGCTCCTGTAGTGGTAACACCTGACGAAATGGAGGATAATTGGAAAAATGGAAAAGTTCATTTACCCCTCATTTCAACCTTAAATGGTAATCTTATTGGTTCTCCCAATGCAGGAATTGATATGACGTTTGACTTTGGTCAACTAATAGCGCATGCTTCTAAAACTCGTTCCTTAATGGCTGGCACAGTTGTAGGCTCAGGGACAGTTTCAAACAAAGGAGGTCAGCACGGCTCCAGCTGTTTAGCAGAGGTGAGGTGCATAGAAATGATAAAAGACGGAAAAGCATCTACCCCATTTATGAGCTTTGGAGACAGAATAGAAATTGAAATGAAAGATAATGATGGGAAGTCAATATTTGGTAAAATAAATCAAATTGTAAAAGAATATAAAAAATAACTGTTGCTAACAAAAAATTGGCAATAGAGCCGACAAAGTGCTTCTATTGAACTTTTGTGCAAGGTTGAAGAATAGTAATTCTATTCAACTTTTGTGCTAAAAGTCGGCTTCATAGCCAATTTTCCAAACCGTTGGCGGTAATATTAAACAACAACACACCATGACAGTAAACAATTTCAACAACCTAGTTGCAGCCATTCAAAACGGCCAAAAGGAAATAACTATTGCAAGAAGTATTTTGTGTAATTACAGCATCTTCTTGCCCGAAGGCGTAAACCTAAACGGCAAACCGCAAGAAAATGGCGAATTGCCTTTGCTTTCTTTTCAGCATTCTGACGGCATTGGCATAAGTGCAAACAATACTGTCAAAAACCTGAATATAGATGCGCCGGTAAACCACAAAGCCATTTTTAATACCACCGTGCAACAAGACCTTGGCTCTTTTACGCTTGAAAATTTATTGGTAAAAGGGCAAGTTTCTATCATCACAAGAGTTGGTGTGGAGAAAGCAAATGTTGTGATTAATAACGTTGATATTCATTCGGCAGATGCCAGGCATTATTTGGAGCAACCACAAAAATATGGTGTGAATGTTCTACAAGGTGCATTGACAATATATAACATCAATCCAAATGCCGACAGTCTTTTATCAGTTTCGGTGCGCAATTTAAGTATCGGCAGAAAAAATGCACCTGTTTCAGGTTGCGGTGTTTTTATTTCTGGCTTTGGCGACCAGGGTGGAAAAACAATCATTTCTAAACTGCATACAAAAGCCGTTTATTCCAACGGAAAAATCCCGTTAGGCGTGGCAGATTATATTACGGCAGGCGTTTTTGTGCTGTATGGTGCACACGCCAATGAAGTAATAACAGACGGTGAAGTGGTTACTTACGGAGTAAATGATATGGTTTTAGATGTTTGGGGAAGTGTGGATAATTGGACAAGCAACGCACCAATAATTTCTTACGGCCCGAGCGGTGTAGGATTTGTAAATTTCGGTATCGTCAAAAATTTTACAGTGAACGCACCATTGCAAACATTCGGATTGGGTGCAAGGGGGTACAACCAATATGACGGAACAGTAGATAATATCACGTTCCAATCTATTGAAACATTTGGAGACGGTTCTGTCGGCATACAAATAAGTAAGAAAATAGGAACACTAACCGTAAATGGAGATGTAGCTACGCACGGTTCTATTGGTGCTTCATTGGTAAAAGGCGTATATTTTGATTTACCTGCTTATGCGTTGAGCATAAAAGACGGAGGCGAAGCAAAAAGCATTACCATTAAAGGCAATATTGCTACCTATGGTGACCATGTAGTTTCTTACATCGTAGAACAAGGCGGTAATCCGGGGGCTTTGAATATAGAAGGAAAAATAACGGCAAGCGGACAAGATTCTCAAATAGGAAAAATAGATTAACAAAAATACTACCGCTAATAATAATAACGGTTGTGCAATATGGGGGGTGAAGTGCTACTATGAAACATTTGTTCAAGATTCAATAGTAGTAATTCCATTGAATTTTAGTGCTAAAATGCCGCCATCTTCGCCAAGCCGAAAACTGGTATTGCCAATGGTAGGGCGACCGGCCCAACGACAACAGTCAAGATTGGATGTACTTTTTGATATCGTCACATCCCGACACGACAAAGGCGATGGGGCTTTATCAAAACTAAATTTGTTGTACTAATTCGGACAAATCAGGATAAAAATACTTTATGCACAAAGGAGGATTATTGCAGCTATTGCATCTGACTGTTAAAAAATAAACAGATAAAAAGTACCCTGCTATTTTAGAGTTTGATAGATAATGGGTAGTATAGCGTCTGGGTTTTTATTGAAGTGGGTATTGCCATTTACAATAGTAACTCGGGTATTTTTGTTTTTTATTTTAGCCGATGGAAATTCAGTTTTGCTACCAGCAACAACATAAATGGGAAGCGTTGGTATTTTATTAATTTCTGCGGCTACATCCATCTTGTATGTGCCATTCATATCTAACATATCCAATAAATGAATTTCAAAATCGGTAGTAGGCGATGGTGCCAGCAACATTATTTTTGAAGTGGTTTTAGTTATTGTAGCAGACCCAATGGTGTATATAAACGGTATTACATCGGCACCAAAGGAATACCCCAATAGTATAATATTTGGATTGATTCGATCAGTTACATACTTTCTAATTTGGCTTTCTAAAAACGTTGATGCCTCTAATGGCGTTTTCTTTTTCTTGAAGTAAGCATTAGAATTGATGGCAAGGACTTCGTAATCATTCTTAGCCAAATCTTTACATAACGCATCGCTAAAAGAGTTAAAACCTCCATCGCCTGAAAGGTAAACGATAAGCGGTTTTTGATGGTTGGGAGCACTATAAATACGAACTATATTGTTTTGACCGTAAATGCGAACAACTGTAAATAAAAAGAATAAGAGTAAAATATTTCGCATGATATCGTTAGGGTTTCATTATTTTATTTAAAATTCCGGGTAATTGCAGCAGGTCAAAATCTTTGTTATACACAACATATTTATTGGCCCAAACACTTGCATATTTTTCTTTAAAACTTCTAAGCGAATGATAGTTTTTAAACCGCTTTAACCTGTCTGAGGCAAGGCGAATTACTTGTTCGGCGGGGGACTGTGGGTTGTCTATTCCTGTAAGAGGCACAAGACCTAAGTTGATAAACTGGACATCTTTTTCTTTAGCATATTCAGTTAAAGTTATTATCAAAGCATCCATGCAACCGCCAGGAGCATCTGCCGTTTTTCTAATAAGATCGTAGGAACATTCATCCTTGGCATAATTAGGAATGATATTGAGAAACGCTTTTATCTGTTCGTTTTCATCCATAGTTATTATCATATCTTGTTGTCGCAACTCTTCAATAATGAACATACCTTGAGAGAATACATACTCTTCTCTTTCAAAATCATCTAACCATTCATCCGAAATGGTTTTTAGAGTGCCGAGGAAATCATCATTGTGAGGTGCTTTTACGATAGTAGTGTGGTATCCTTTCTTTTTAAGACTATTTAACCCGTTTCTTAACGATTGTTTGCTGCGGCCAGATGTTGTAAATGTACTGGTATCTAAAATGGCTTCCTGGCCTATGAATATTTTTTGTTTTCCAATAGCATAGAACCAGCGCAAACTGTTTTCATCCACCCGGTAGTAAATTGTTTTCAACCCTTGTTTAGCACAGTAACTTTCAAATTCTTGTAATATTTCGATTTTGTCCTCGGGGTCGCAAACCGGTTCTTCAAGGCAAACCGCAAATCCTGATGCTATTTTATAAGAAACGAACCCTTCGTTAATTGCAGAAAAAAACAGTTCTTTATCATAATATACTTTGAAATAATCATTGGCCGATACGCCATAATTTTTTAGAATGTCAATAGCTTTTTGATACGCATTATCTACTTTGTTTGTTTGGATAGATCTGGATTTGAGGGTAGTGAAAACTAAAAACACCCAACATAGTAGCCCACTTGCACGGCACACACCAATAAAATCTTTAGCAAAACGTGTTTGAGGAATGATTGTATCATCATACAGAAAAAAGAAATTTTTAAATGTATGAAGAATGGATTGCTGCCAGGAAAAGTCAATGTCGAAGTGCTTTTTAGAAATAAAGTAAAAGCTTAAAACTCCAAACAATGATACAATGGAAAACAAAGTGAGCGAGGTGAGTATGCCTAATCTAATCCATCTCATATTTGCTCGTATCCGGTATTCATTTCGTCCAATAATTAATAGCACCATCACAACAAGTGATATTGTAGCTTCTTCGTAATCCCATCCTTTAATAATATTACCTGCCAGCGAGAGCACACAAAATACAACGGCTGTATAAAAAGCATTTTTATACCCTTTAATTAAATAGGCGGTTGTAGCAATAAGTCCCACGCCCACAAAGAGCACCAAAAGTTTACTTTGAAAAATAAGTTCTCTTGGAAAATGTTTTTTCAAAAAATGTAACCTATCGGCAAGCGGGGGTGTTACTACCGATAAAACATTTACAATTCCTAATACGAAAATGGCCAATGCTGGAACAAGGCGAACAAAAAGTTGTTTTCCGCGCAAGGCAAAAGATCCAATACCGCCAACAAGTGGCAGCCAAAACTCGAAAATACGGTACAATACGGTAATGCTGATTGCGTCAATATTTTGGTATCCGTAGATATGCAAAATATAAATCATCGAAAATTCCACAGCTCCCAAACCTCTAAGAAAAGGAGAAACTATCATCAATAATACCGAAATGACATAAGCAGTAAAAGCCGCCTCTAAAGAAGGTTGCACGCCAATAGCCATCATGGCAATATATATATGAATGATGCCTGTAAGCTCTACACCAAAAGAGTATAAAATAGTAATCAGATATTGCTTACGGCTGAACTGTGCCGAGCGGAACTCCTCTAAAAAAGTAATACTGGATGGAAAATATTTTGTTGCAAAACGGTAAACAATCCC